>Ga0207866_1000913_pt1 | contig 34651 bp, 29 predicted proteins | sample HigsolmetaAR203D_FD_184835 | JGI IMG/M metagenome (GOLD analysis project Ga0207866, IMG submission 184835) | Ionic liquid and high solid enriched microbial communities from the Joint BioEnergy Institute, USA - AR20-3-D (SPAdes) (version 2) ...
ACCACCGGCGCGACACCCCCTGCAGGAGGATGCGCAGCTCACCCGCGAGGAGCCGCCCCGCCGCGACGCCCCGCCGCGCCCCGGCGCCGGCGAGAGCCGGGCGCCGGACCGCCGGCGGCTCCGGGAGCGCCGCCGCGGGCTCGGGCGCGGCGGGCGGCTCGGGGACGGGCGCGGCCCGGCGGGCCGGGTCGAACCGGCCGAACCACAGCGCGGGCAGCAGCGCGAGCAGCGCCGCCACCGCGACCAGGCCGACCCGCCCGAGCACGAACGCGGCGTCCGGGTCGAACCCGCTCCACTCGAACGTGCGCAGCGGCCGGTCGCGGTAGGTGAGGCCGAGGCTGAACTCCTGGCCGGACGGATCGATCCCCCGCGCGACCATCTCCTCGCGCATCGACACGGCCACCGGGTGCACCCCGATGCCGCCGAGCGGCGCGTGCGGCGACTGGCCGCCGAGCGCGATCGCCAGCCACACGACGAACCAGACGATGTTGCCCGGCCCGGCCCGCAGCGGCGGGATCGCCTCGAACAGCAGCGCCGCGGCCGCGGTGACCGCCACCATCGGCAGCCCGATCAGCAGGAACGGCGTCACCAGCGCGACCGGGTCGACGGCCGTGGACTCGCCCCGGGCGAGCTGGACGACGAGCGCCGTCCCGGCGAGCACCCCGAGCATCGAGCCGAGCACGAGCAGGTTGCCGAGGAACTTCGCGGCGAAGTAGGCGGACGTGCGCAGCGGCGTCGCCGCCAGCACCTCGCCGACCCCCGACGCGGCGTCCCGGGCGATCGCGTTGCGCACGACGTAGAACCCGCCGAGGGTGAGCCAGATCGCGCCCGCGAGCGCGGTCGCCATGCCGACGTACGCGCTGGTGTACAGGCCCCGGTAGTGGCCGAGGTTGAGGACGGCCCAGCGGGAGTCCGGCTCCGGCACGGCGAGGTACCCGAGCCCGACCGCCGCCGCGAGGATCACCAGGTACGCCGGTCGCCGCACCCGGTCGCGGAAGTCCCCGAGCGCCAGACCGGCGATCGTCCGCGCCGCCTGCGCCGGGCCACGCCGCGCCACGGCCCGTTTCGCGGTCACCGCCGTACCACCTCCGTGGCCGCGTGCATCCGCGGGTCGACGAGCGCGAGGTAGGCGTCCTCGAGGTCGGGGATCACCGCGGCCGCCCCCGGGTACGGCCGGGCCGCGGCGAGCAGCCGCACCCGTACGCCGCCGGGCGTGCGGACCAGCCGGGTGACCACGTGCCGCGCCTGCACCTCGGCCACGTCGGCGGGGTCGGCCAGCAGCACCTCCCACACCAGCCCGTCCACCTCGCGCAGCAGCTCCTCGGGCGAGCCCCGGCGGCGCAGCCTGCCGCCCGCCACCACCGCCATGTCCGAGGCCACCGACTCGACGTCGGAGACGATGTGCGTGGACAGCAGCACCACCCGGTCCGCCGCCAGCTCGCTCAGCAGGTTGCGGAACCGCACCCGCTCGGTCGGGTCGAGTCCCGCGGTGGGCTCGTCCACGATGATCACGCGGGGGTCGCCGAGCAGCGCCTGCGCGATGCCGACGCGCCGCAGCATGCCGCCGGAGTACCCGCCGAGCGGGCGTCTGCCCACGTCGGCGAGGTTGACCAGCTCCAGCAGGTGGTCGATGTGGCGGCGCGCCGTACGGGCCGGGATGCCCTTCGCCGCGGCGAGGTAGCCGAGGAACTCCCGGGCGCTGAGGTTCGGGTAGACGCCGAAGTCCTGCGGCAGGTAGCCGAGCACCCGGCGCAGCACGTCCGGCCGGGCCACGACGTCCACCCCGTCGAAGACGACCGTGCCGGAGGTCGGCCGGGTGACCGTGGCGGCGATCCGCATCAGCGACGACTTGCCCGCGCCGTTCGGCCCGAGCAGCCCGATCAGGCCGGGCTCCAGCCGCAGCGTGACCCCGTCGACGGCGCGCTTGCCGCCCGGGTAGACCTTGGTGACGTCGACCAGCTCGAGCATCGCCTACCGGTCCCTCCGGATCGTCACGGCGCCGTCCCCGGCCCGGGCGACGATCACCCGGTCGCTGCGGGGATCGCTCGGCACGTCCGACCCCGGCGCGTCGATCCGGTACGTCTCGGCCCCGGCCGGGAGCGTGATGCCGACCGAGCCCGCGGCCCGCGCCTCGACCCGGGACGGCGCGGCCGCGAACGCCAGATCGATGTTCCCGTCCCCCGAGGTCGACGCCTCGACCCGGGCCGACCGCGCGTCGGTCACGGTGATGTGGCCGCCGGTGCTGTGCAGCCGCAGCCTGCCCGCGGGCCGCACCACCCGGATCGTGCCGTCGTGGCCCAGCCGCGCGGTGACGTCCCCGGTCAGGCCCTCCAGCCGTACGGCGCCGCCGACGCCGTTGACCGTGAGCCCGATCCCCTCGGGGACGCGCACCCGGTGCTCGCTCTCGCAGGAGAGCACGATGCCGCTGCAGTCGACGCGGATGGTGAGCGTGTCGCCGCGCAGCGCCCAGGACGCGTTGCCGTCCGCCGCGGCCGTGCCGCGCAGCTCGCGCTCGGCCGCGATCTCGCCGCGCTCCCCGGCCACCACGGTGAGCCTCGTCTCGTGCGCCTCGATGGTGAGGTTCCGCCCGGCGAACGGGAAACGGCGGCTGTCCCGGCTCACGGTGGCGCCGCTCGCCGTACAGGCGGACAGGAAGGCGAGGAGCACGCAGGCGCCTGCCGCCGCGGCCCACGCCCTCGTGGTACGCGATCTCATGAGGTCCCCTCCGGTCCGACGTGGTGCGCCGTCCAGAATCGGCCTCGTCCCGGGCCCGCCACATCTGCCGTTCGGGGGATTTCTCCGGGGCCGCCGGCCGGGAGGACCGCCTCAGCCGCGGATCGGGATGCGCGCCCGCACGCACCAGCCCTTCTCCCGCGGGCCGGCGGTGAGCGTGCCGCCGAGCGCCTCGACGCGCGCGGCCAGCTCGGCCAGGCCGGTGCCGCCGCCGCGCCGCCGGTCGAGGCGGAGCAGCCCGCCCCGGCCGCCGTCGTCGGTGACGGTCACGTCGACCGCGTCCCGGTCCTCGGCGGCCCGCCGTACCGACACGGTGACCTCGGTGGCCCTGGCGGCGTGCCGCCGTACGTTGGTCAGCGACTCGAGCACCACCCGGTAGACGGCCCGCTGCACCTGGCGGGGGAGGAGGCCGACGAGCCCGTCCTCCAGCTCGAGGCTCGATCGTGGCCTCGCCGTCCGCCGCCTCGGCGACCACCTCCATGTCCGGCTGCCGCTCCAGGATGCGCCGCATCCCCCTGCGGACCATCTCCTGGTCGTCGGCGATCAGCAACCGGATCGTCATCGCCGATCATTCTCGCACCCGCCCGCCCGCCGTGCCCCGCGTTCGGTACGTACGCCCGGCGTGCCCGGCTAGGCGGCTCGCCGGCGGGTGAGACGAACCTCCCTCGCCCTCGGCGTGCCGAGCTGGGTACGGTCCCTTGCGAAACCGGACGAAAGGGATGCCGTGCTGCCACTTACCGGGATCACCGTGGTCGCCCTGGAACACGCGGTGGCCGCCCCGTTCGCGACCCGGCAGCTCGCCGACCTGGGCGCCCGCGTCATCAAGATCGAGCGCCCGGGCGGCGGCGACTTCGCCCGCCGGTACGACGAGTCGATCAAGGGCCAGTCGAGCTACTTCGTCTGGCTCAACCGCTCGAAGGAGTCGGTCACCCTCGACGTGAAGTCCGAGCCCGGCCGCGCGATCCTCCACGAACTGGTCGACCGCGCCGACGTCCTGGTCCAGAACCTCGGCCCCGGCGCCGCCGCCCGCCTCGGCCTCTCCCCGGAGGCGGTGCTCGCCCGCGACCCCCGCAAGATCGTGGTCGGCATCACCGGCTGGGGCGGCGACGGCCCCTGGGCCCACCGCAAGGCGTACGACCTGCTCGTCCAGTGCGAGACCGGCCTCGTCTCCCTCACCGGCTCGCCCGACGAGCCGGCCCGCGTCGGCATCTCGGTCGCCGACATCGCCGCGGGCATGTACGCCTTCAGTGCTGTCCTCGCCGCGCTCTACCGGCGGCGGCTCACCGGCGAGGGCGCGGCCCTGGAGATCTCCCTGCTCGACGCCCTCGGCGAATGGATGGGCCAGCCCGCCCACTACACCGCGGGCACCGGCACTCAGCAGCCCCGCGCGGGCGCCCGGCACGCCACCATCGCCCCGTACGGCCCGTACACCACCCGCGACGGCCGCACCATCCTGATCTCCATCCAGAACGAACCCGAGTGGACCCGCTTCTGCGCCGACTTCCTCGCGCAGCCCGACCTCGCCACCGACCCCCGCTTCGCCACCAACCCCCTGCGCGTCGCCAACCGCGACGCCCTGGAGGAGATCGTCGCCGCCCGGTTCGCCGAACTCGACGCGTCCGAGGCCACCTCCCTGCTCGACCGGGCCGGAATCGCGAACGCCGGGGTCAACACCGTCGCCGACTTCCTCGACCACCCGGTCCTCCGCGCCCGCGACCGCTGGCGCGAGGTCGCCACGCCCAACGGCCCGATCCGCGCCCTGCTCCCGCCGATCACGTTCGCCGGCCTGGAGCCGCGCATGGACCCCATCCCCGCCGTCGGCGAGCACACCGCCGCGGTCCTCGCCGAGCTCGGCCGTACCCCCGAGGAGATCGCCGACCTCGCCCGGCGCAAGGTCATCTGACCGGTCCGCCCGCCGGTGGCCCACGGCGGCCGGTCCTCCCGCGGGGGCCGGGTACGGCCGGCCGCTCGCCGCGCCCTGCGTGACCTGGCCGCGCCGCTGCGGGGTCGATCGGTCACCGGTCGCGGCCTTGCCCTGGAGCGTCCGCCGACGGCCGTCGGGTCACGGTGTGGTCATGACCCTCTGATCAACGCCGTCGGTGACCGATTGATCACCGTGGCGTACGCGGCGCGGATATCCCCGTTGGAGGGATTCACCAATCTGCTGTCCTCGGTCTCGTAATCGGAATAATGATCGAAGTAAAGCAGCCAAGGACACGATTTCCCGCCGATCTGCAGGTTGATCTTCGCGATGAGCGCCCCGGTTCGCAGCTCATAGATCCAGACCGGGACCTTTTCCTTGTGGAAACTCACCTTGATCGTGCCGGTCAGACGGCTCGGCCTCGCTTTATAGCTGCAGGTTTGGACTTTGGTTCAGGTGATCACCCGCCTCGATGAGATCTTCGCGACGCCCGCCTCGGACACCCCGCTGACCTCCGTGTTCGACGGCCTCGACGACGACGGGCTGCGGGCGTTCGGCTGGTGGGTGCAAGTGCGCCTGTGGCGCGAGCAGGCCGGCGGGCGCGACTACGACGAGCGGCTGCTGGAGGCCGTCCGGTTCGTCGAAGACGCGGAACTGCCGTGGACCTTGGAGGACGTCAGGCAGCTCTGGGATTGCGCGGGCTGGCTGTCGAAGGACAGGGGTGACGCCTGCCGGCTGGTGTACGCGATTCCCCTGGCCGCGGCCGCGGGGCTGAGCTACTTCGACCGTCGGCGGCTGCTCGTTTTCACAGCGCAGCGGATTCGGCACTACCGCAGAGACCTCTGGAGAGCGATCGGCGACGATATCGAGACGCTGCTCACCGAGCCCGAGGAGGGCGATCCCGCCGCCCGGGTGCGGAATCTCATCTTGGATTTCGACCCGTTCGCCTGCCTGCTCGCCGACGAGTTCGGCGTGCGGCTCGGCGAGGAGCCCGTGCTGTCGCTGCTGCGGCATTGGGCCACGGCCACCTCCGGCAAGCCGAGTGAACGATGGCTTGATACGGCCCGGCGGCTGTTCGTCCCTGAGGCGGCCGGGCTGATGCGCGAGATCCTGACCCGGCTGGCGGCGTACCGCGAGCAGCGGTTCGTCAACGAGTGGTTCAGCGAGAGGACGATCTTCCTGCATCAGCGGACCGCCCACATGCTGCGCGGCCTGGTGCGGACGTGTGAGCTCGTCGACGAGCCGTGGGTCGCCCCGCTGCTCGGCGACCTGGCGGTCACCTGCGGGGTCGGCATGGGCGGCAGCGGGGCGAACTGCCGCAGCGAGCTGCTCGCCAACGCGGCCGTGCTCACCCTGGCCCGCCGCGGCGGTCTCGACGCCGCCGCCGCGCTCGCGAAGGTCCCGGTGAAGGTGCGCAAGAAAACCGTGCTGGCGAACGCCACCCGGGCACTGGACACGATCGCCGAGCGGACCGGCCTTGGCCGGGAGCGGCTGCTCGACCGCGCGGTGCCGGACTTCGACCTCGACACCGACGGCGTGCGCGAGGAGAAGATCGGTGACTATCGGGTACGGCTGTGCGTGGACGGCCCGGCCTTGCGGTTCGTCAATCCGGCCGGCCGTACCGTCAAGTCGGTGCCCCAGGCGATCCGTAGGCATCCGGTGGTGGCCGAGCTGAAGGCCACGTTGCAGGAGCTCAAGCAGACGCTGGCATCCGAGCGGTTCCGGCTGGAGCGGGCGCTGGTCGAGGAACGCATCTGGCGCTGGCACGAGGTGACCGAATACTTCCTCGACCATCCGGTCACCGGCCGGTACGGGCGCAACCTCATCTGGCAGATCCTCCAGGGCCCGGCCGGGATTCCGGTGCGCGCCGGTGACGGCTGGGAGCTGACCGATCCGCAGGGCCGTCGCATCCAGCCGTTCCCGGACACGCCGGTCCTGTTGTGGCATCCCATCCGGGCGTCCGCCGACGAGGTGCGCGCCTGGCGGGACTTCCTGCTCGACCGTGGGGTGCGGCAGCCGTACAAGCAGGCGTTCCGTGAGGTGTACCTGCTCACGCCCGCCGAGCGGGAGACCGGCACGTACTCGCTGCGGTTCAGCGGGCACGTGCTGCGGTACGGCCAGGCGAAGGCGCTGCTCAACCAGCGCGGCTGGACCGGCCTGGCGATCGGCCACTGGGACTACGAGTGCGGCAGCGATCACGGCGCGGCGGTCAAGGAGCTGCCGGGCATGCAGGCACGGTGGAGCATGCACGTCGCCGGCGATCCGGAGGACGACGGCTGGGGTACCGCCTCGTACTGCCTCGCCGAGGAGATCCACTTCTGCCGCGAGGGGGAGGTCCACCGCGGGGACGCCTACTGGGCGCCGGGCCGTTGTGACGCGGTGCCGCTCACCGAGGTGCCGCCGCTGGTGCTGTCGGAGGTGATGCGCGACGCCGACCTGGCGGTGGGCGTGGCCTCGGTCGGGCTCGACCAGGAGGCGGTCGCCGGGCACGAGGACTACTGGCGGGAGTACGGCTTCGGCGAGCTCGGCGAGACCGCCAAGACCCGGCGTGACGTGCTCGCCCGGCTGCTGCCCCGGCTGAAGATCGCCGACCGGGTGGAGCTCACCGACCGGTTCCTGCGGGTGCGGGGCGACCTGCGCACCTACAAGATCCACCTGGGCTCGGGCAACGTGCTCATGGAGCCGAACGACGCCTACCTGTGCATCGTCCCCGATCACCGCCGGCATGTCGGCCAGGTGTTCCTGCCGTTCGAGGAGGACGGCGGCATGCTGTCGATCATCCTGTCGAAGGCGTTCCTGCTCGCCGCCGACGCCGCGATCACCGACGCGACGATCACCCGCCAGCTGCGGTGAGGCCGGCCGTGGCCGCGGTCGGCGCGGCCACGGCAGAGCGCGGCGGCCACGCGAGCCGAGCCGCCGCGCCCGCAGGATGCGGGGTCAGGCGGCCGCCTTGACCGTGAACAGGTCGTCGCCCTCGCCCTGCCCCGGCCGCATCACCCGGTGGAGCGCGGTGCCGACGAACGGGAGCTGGAAGGCGCGGGCCGCCACCGGCCGCAGCGCGATCTGCATCCGGCTGCCCGGGGTGAAGAAGAACCGCCGCTGCACGCCCATCCTCTGGATCCTGGCGACGAGCGGCCGCAGGTGGTCCTCCCAGGCGGCCAGCGCCGCGGCCACGTCGTGACGGTGGTGCTCGAGCATGGTGCCGAGCAGCTCGGCCCCGACCAGGCCGGACGAGGCGCCCATGCCGGAGTAGAGGCCCGCGCACCAGGCGGCGTCCCCGACCAGCACCACGCGGCCGCGGTACAGGTTGTCGATCCGGACCTGCTCGACCGAGTCGAAGAGTAATGGTCGGCGGCCTCGAGCGCCGCGATCGCCTCGCCGAGCAGGCGGCCGGGCGGCTCCGGGCCGTACGCCTCGCGGATCCGGTCGACCGGACGCCCGCGGAACTGCGCGTCGACGTCGTCGGTCCGGTACGAGAACAGCACCGCGGGCGGGTGGTCCTTGAACGGGATGAGCCACAGCGAGCGGTCCGGCTCGAAGAGGCTGACGATCTCGTTGCCCGCGTACCCGCCGATCGGCGCGGGCAGCGTGAACGCCGTGATCATGTAGCCGAGCCGGTGCAGGCACTGCTCGTGCGGGCCGAACACGAGCCGCCGGACCGTGGAGCGGAGCCCGTCGGCCCCCACCACGAGGTCGAAGCGCTCGGTGACCGCGGCGCCGTTCTGGTCGAGGGTCACCTCGACGCCGGTGTCGTCCTGCGCGATGTGGATCGGCGTGGTCGAGTACCGGATCTCCACGTCGGGCGGCAGGTTCTCGAAGGCGGCGCGCTCCACGTCGGTGCGCAGCAGCATGTACGGCCGGATGCCCGGCGGGAACACCAGCCCCGGCTTGCGGTTGCCGGCGCGGTCCTCGATCCAGCCCACGCAGTCCGGCGGGTAGCGGTCGTGCATGTCGCCGAGGATGCCGAGCCGTTCCGCGGCCCGCCGGCCGGGGTCGAACAGGGCGATGAAGTAGCCGCCGGTACGGCGGGCCGGGGCCCGCTCCACGATCACCGGCTCCCAGCCGGCCTTGCGCAGCCGGATCGCCGTGGCCATGCCGCTGATGCCCAGGCCGACCACGAGAGCGCGCCGGCCCTTGGCGCCCGAATACGTCGTCATGTCGTCCTCCCCGTGACGCGATGGCGTGATCGCCTTGGTTGACGTGAGGGGTGAACCCGCTCAGGCGCCCGACAACAGCGGCGCGCATGGCGATCCCCCGTGGTGAATTAGTTGGTATTACCAACTAACACCTCATGATGGATGGTAATACAAACCAATGTCAATGCGCTCGGGGAGGGCGATCGTGGGAGCGCGGAAGGGGCCGCCGGAGGCGTGGCGGCGGGCCGTCACCCCTGGCCGGGCGTGCCGGCAGTGCCGACTAGCATGGCCCGCATGACGCCCGACGCCCACCACCCGGACGGATCGACGGAGGCGCTGGAGGACGCCCTCATCCGCATCGCCTACTACGTGGTGGGCATCCTCACCCGGCTCGGCGCGGAGCACGACCTGTCGCTCACCCAGCTACGTGTGCTCGGCATCCTGCGCGACCGCCGCGGCCGGATGACCGACCTCGCCGCCTACCTCGGCCTGGACAAGTCGACCATGTCCGGCCTGGTGGACCGTGCCGAGCGGCGCGGGCTGCTGGCACGTGACAGGAATCCCGAGGACGGCCGGGTCGTCGACGTGTTCGCCACCCCTGCGGGACGCGAGCTGTTCGAACTGCTCTACCGGGAGTTCCGCACCGCCCTCGCCCCGGTGACCGGGCGGCTTTCGCCGGAGCAGCGCGAGCAGCTCACCCGGCTGCTCACGCCCGTCCTCGACGAGGCCGAGCAGGCGACCATCCGGCGCATGCGCGCCCGCTGACCGGCGCTAGTTCGCGGCGGCGGAGGCCGGCTCCGGGTCGGGTACGGCCGGGCCGTACAGGTCGTCCTGGGCGATCGTCACGGCGGCGGGCGGGGCGGTGATCGTGATGCGGCGGCCCCAGGCGGAGTAGCGGGTGTCCACCCGCATGACCACGGCGGATTTCCCCGAGCCCTGGATGTTCACGGTGACCAGCCGCGTGGGCAGGCCGTCCCGGCCGGTGAACAGCCGCCAGGTGATCCTCCCCTTGCTCGTGGCGGTGACGCGGGCGTTCGTCGCGGGATTGCGGTAGGACTTGGGGACGATCTTGCTCAGCTCCCGGTAGGTCAGCGCGCCCTGGTAGCGGTGGCCGCCGCGCACGGCCGTCCGGGTCGAGCGGCGCAGTACCGCCCGCAGCATGGCCGGGTCGTACACGTCGATCGGCTGCAGGCCGGCGCGCTGCGCCATGGTCCAGCAGAACCCGGCCCGCCGGGTCTGCGCCACCCACCGCTTACCGTCCGGCACGGGTATGGGGTACTGCCCGGCGTCGCAGTACACCACCGTGCCGATGCGGATCGCCGAGTGGGCCGGGTCGCGGCCGGGGACATCCCGCCAGGTGACCGCGACCGCCGCCGGTCCGGTGCGCGCGAGCCGTACCCGGCCGGTGACCCGGTACCCCGACGCGGCGGTCGTGCCGCCGAAGGAGATGCGCACGGTCTCGGAGGTGCGCACGCCCTGACCGGCGGAGAGCCGCCGCTTGACCGCGTGCGCCGGGTCCGGAACGGCCGCGGCCGCGGGCCGGGCGACGGCCGTGACCGAGGCGAGCAGTACGGTGCCCAGTACCGCGGCCGCGGCGACGAACCCTCTTGTCATGGCGCGTTCACCCCTTCACCCTCTCCATGGAGGAAGGCTCGCGTAACCCCGGACGGGGCTGCGGTGGAAACCCGCGGGATCCTCGCGCCACGCGCGTGACCTGCGGATATCTCGGTTGGCGACGAATCGCGGCCGGCGCTGATCGGAGCACTCCTCGGGTTTTTCAGATTTTTCTCAGGTGAATTTTATGGCGCTTTACGCCCATTCCAATGACGATGGGGCGGTGCAGCAAGAGCCGCAGACAGCCGTTGCGGCCGAGAATCGGGGAACCGTGGCCGGGAGGGCTCGGTGGTTGGTCGTCGGGGGCGCCGTGCTCGTCGTGGTGGCGATCCTGGCGTACTGGCTGGGTGCCGCACAGGGGGGCGACGCCGCGGCCGCGCCCGCGCCGAGTCCCACACCGACACCGACGCCCACCGCGACCGGGCTCGACGCGACCGAGATCTACCAGCGGGTCTCGCCGTCAGTGGTGGTCGTCCGGGCCGGGGAGTCGCTCGGCACCGGGGTGATCGCGGCGGAGGACGGCCGCATCCTCACCGCGCACCACGTGGTCAGGAACGCGAAGGCGATCACCCTCACCTTCGCGGACGGCACGCGGACGCGGGCGACCGTCGTGGAGTCGGACCCGCGGCGCGACATCGCCACCCTCCGGCCGGCGCGTCTCCCGGAGGTCGTCGTTCCCGCGACGATCGGCGGCGCTGCCCAGGTGGGGGCGCCGGTCGTGGCGATCGGCAACCCGCTCGGCCTCACCCACAGTGTGTCGACCGGTGTGATCTCCGGCCTCAACCGGACGTCCACGGACGGCCGGCTCACCGGGCTCATCCAGTTCGACGCCGCGGTCAACCCGGGCAGCTCGGGCGGCCCGCTCCTGGACGCGCAGGGCGCGGTCATCGGGATCGTGGTCTCGATCGCCGACCCCGGGGGCGACGAGGCGTTCGCCGGGATCGCGTTCGCGGTGCCGATCGGCGAGGCCCTCGGCGGCCAGGGCGACGGCCCCTCGGGCGGCGGCCCGCAGATCTGACCCCGGCTCCGGCCGCGGCGCCGTACCGCACCCCACCGCATTGACGTCACACGAAGGAACCCCATGACCGCGTCTCACCCCGCACAGTCGAGCCGGCCGCTGGAGCGCGTGCTGTTCGAGGTCAAGCGGGTCATCGTCGGCCAGGACCTGCTGCTGGAGCGCATGGCCGTCGCGCTCATCGCCGACGGCCACCTCCTCGTCGAAGGCGTGCCCGGCCTGGCGAAGACCCTCGCGGTGCGTTCGCTCGCCGCCGCGATCGACGGCACCTTCCAGCGCATCCAGTTCACCCCCGACCTGGTGCCGGCCGACCTGGTCGGCACCCGCGTCTACAACCAGCGCACCGGCGAGTTCACCACCGAGCTCGGCCCGGTCTTCGCCAACCTGCTGCTCGCCGACGAGATCAACCGGGCGCCCGCCAAGGTGCAGAGCGCCCTGCTCGAGGTGATGCAGGAGCACCAGGTCACGATCGGCCGCGAGACCTTCCCGGTGCCCGAGCCGTTCCTCGTCATGGCGACGGAGAACCCGATCGAGTCCGAGGGCACCTACCCGCTGCCCGAGGCCCAGGTCGACCGCTTCATGATGAAGGTGCTCGTCGACTACCCGACGCAGCCCGAGGAGCAGGCGATCGTCGCCCGGGCGCTGCACGAGCCGGTACGGCCGCGCCCGATCGTGACCACCGAGGACCTGATGCGCATGCGCGAGCAGGCCCGCCAGGTGTACGTCGACCCGGCGATCATCGACTACGCGGTGCGGATCGTCGGCGCGACCCGGTCGCCCGGCATGGCCGGGCTCGGCGAGCTCGAGCGGTACGTCACCCACGGGGCGAGCCCGCGGGCCTCGATCGCGCTGGTCACCGGTGCCCGGGCGCTGGCGTACCTGCGCGGCCGCCACTACGTGCTGCCGCACGACGTGTCCGAGCTCGCGCTCGACGTGCTGCGCCACCGCCTCGTGCTGTCGTACGAGGCCCTCGCGGACGACGTCGACCCGGACACGATCATCAACCGGGTGCTCGGCGCCGTCCCCGCCCCCGAGGTCGTGCTGCAGAGCCGCTGAGCCATGGCGACCGCTCCCGAGAAGCTGCTGCTCCGCCTGGAGTGGCGGATCATCCGCAGGCTCGACGGCCGCCTCCAGGGCGCCTACCGCACGGCCCACCGGGGCACCGGCATCGACTTCACCGGGCTGCGCGCGTACGCCGAGGGCGACGACGCGCGGCAGATCGACTGGAACGTCACGGCCCGGCTGGACGAGCCGTACCTGCGGGTGTTCACCGAGGACCGCGAGGTCACGGTGTGGCTCGTGCTCGACCGGTCGGCGTCGATGACCGCCGGGCGGCCGGGGCGCGGCAAGCACGAGGTGCTCGCCGAGCTGGCGCTCGTGCTCGCCCGCATGTTCACCCGGGCCGGGAACCGCGTCGGGGCGCTGTTCTTCGACACCGGGATCCTGCGCGTGGTGCCGCCCGGCACGACCCGCCGGCACGTGCTGCGGATCGCCGCCGAGCTGGGCCGTACCGCCCGGGCGCGCGGCGGCGCCACCACCGACCTGGGGGAGATGCTCGACGCGGCCGGGCGGCTCGCCCGCCGCCGGTCGCTCATCCTCGTGCTGTCCGACTTCATCGGCGAGGGCGACTGGGAGCGCTCGCTGCAGCGGCTCGCCCGGCGGCACGAGGTGGTCGCGCTCCGCATCGTCGACACCGCGGACGACGTGCTGCCCGAGGCCGGGCTCATCGTCATCGAGGACGCCGAGACCGGCGAGCAGCTCATCGTCGACTCCGCCGACCCCCTGCTCCGCGCCGGCCTGCGCTCCGCGGTCGACGCCCGGGAGGAACGGCTCGCCGCGGGCATGCGCCGCGCCCGGGTGCCGATGCATCGCATCGACACCGACCGGGACCTCACCCAGGCCCTGGTCGAGGTGGTCGCCCGGACCCGGAGCCGCGCGCGATGAGCAGGCACATCCCGTCCCGGCAGGGACGCACTCACCCCACGTCCCGAAAGCCGTCCCGGCCGGGCTCGACCGCACCGCATCCGGCCGGGGGAGGGACGCCATGACGCTGTCATCCCCGCTGTTGCTCGTCATCGGGCTGCTCGTCACCGCGGCCCTGATCGCCGCCGCGGTCACCACGGCGCGCCGCCGTACCGCGGAGCTCGTCGCGGCGGGCGTCGCCGTACCCGGCAGGCGGCGCGGCGGCGTCGGCGTCGGCACCGGGCTGACCATCGCGGGCGTGGCCGTGCTCGCGGTCGCCGCCGCCGGGCCGACCGCGATGGTGCCGGTGCCGCGGGCCTCGGGCACCGTGATGCTCGCCGTCGACGTCTCGAACAGCATGGCCGCGGACGACGTGAAGCCGAACCGGCTCGCCGCGGCGCAGCGGGCGGCCCGGGCGTTCGTCCAGGCCCAGCCGGAGAGCGTCGACATCGGGCTCGTGGCGTTCGAGCAGGGGGCGCTCGTCACCGCGCGGCCCGACAAGGACCACGACGTCGTGCTCCGGGCGATCGACCGGCTGCGGATCACCGGCGGCACCTCGCTCGGCTCGGCGATCCTCGCCTCGCTGTCGGCGATCAGCGGCCGGCAGGTGGCCCTCGGTCCCGACGGCGCCGTGCCCGACATCGGCTACTGGCCGTCCGCGACCATCGTGATCTTCTCGGACGGCCAGAACCAGGGCGGCGCCGACGTGGAGCGGGCCGCCGAGGTGGCCCAGCGGGCCGGGGTGCGTGTCCAGACGGTCGGCGTCGGCACCACCGCCGGGACGACGGTGCAGGTCGACGGCTACCGCGTGCGGACCGCGCTCGACGAGCAGGCCCTCACCATGATCGCGCGGACCACCGGCGGCGCCTACCACCCGGCCGCCGACGCCGCGCGGCTCGACGGGATCGCCGACTCGATCGATCTGCGGCTCACCGTCTCCGACGACCAGGGCGGGCCGGACGAGGGCGAGTACGCGAACTCGGTGATCGTCCTGCTCACCGACGGCGCGAACACCCAGGGCGTGGAGCCGGACACCGCGGCCGACGAGGCGGCGGCGCGCCGGATCCGGGTGTTCACCATCGGCTTCGGCACCACCACCCCGGCCCCGATGGTGTGCGAGAACTCCGAGTTCGACGGCGGCTTCTGGGGTGGCTTCGGCGGCGGATGGGGCGGTGGCTTCGGCGGCCGTGGCGGGTTCGACCGGGGCCGCAACATGCTCGACATCGACGAGCCCACGCTGCAGCGGGTCGCCGAGGTCACCGGCGGCTCCTACCACCGCGCCGAGAACGCCGACGAGCTGCAGGACGCGCTCGGCTCGCTGTCCGGCACCTTCACCGTCGTGTACGAGCGGCGCGACGTCGCCGCCGCGTTCGCCGCCGGTGGCGCGCTGCTCGTCGCCGGGGCGCTGGGCCTCTCCCTCTGGTTCGGCCGTCCCCGGACGTTTGTCCGCAGGTAAGGGGCTGTTATAGGGAATCCCCGCATGTAATATAGGTTTATGTCCCGGTCGTCGATCGCGATCGTCGGGGGTGGCGCGAGCGGCACCCTTGCCGCGATCCACCTGCTGCGCCTCGCCCGCTCGTCCGGGACGCCGGTCGCGGTCACCCTCATCGACCGGTACGGCCGGCACGCCGCGGGCCAGGCGTACGCCACCACGGACCCCGGCCACCTGCTCAACACCCGGGCCGCGCAGATGAGCGCGATCGATGGCGAGCCCGGGCACCTGGTGGACTGGGCACGGGCCCAGGGCCTCGACCCGGACGGCTTCCTGCCCCGCGCGGCCTACGGCCGCTACCTGCGCGAGACCCTCGCCGCCGCGGAGGACCCGCCGGACCGCACGCTGCACCGCGTCACCGCCACCGCCGCCGCGCTCGACGCGGAACCCGGCACGGCCCCCGCGGTACGGCTCGCCGACGGGCGGCGGGTCGCCGCGGACGCCGTGGTGCTCGCCCTCGGCAACCGCGCCCCGGCCCCGCTGCCCGGAGTGCCCGGCCACCCCCGCCACGTCGCCGACCCGTGGGCGGGCGACGCGCTCGCCGCGATCGACGACGGCGCGCCCGTGCTCGTGGTCGGCACCGGGCTCACCATGGTCGACGTCGCGCTCACCGTGACCCGCGCCCACCCCGGCACCGTGGTCCACGCGCTGTCCCGGCACGCCCTGCTGCCCCGGCCCCACCGCGCCGTCCCGGCGGCCCCGTTCCCGGTCCGGCTGCCGGACGACGGGCCGCTGCGGGTGGCCGGCCTGCTCGCCGCGGTGCGCCGTGCCGTACGGGAGAACGGCGGCGAGTGGCACGGCGTGGTGGACGGGCTGCGCCCGCACATCCCGGCGCTGTGGCGGCGGCTCGACCTCGACCAGCGGCGGCTGTTCCTGCGGCGGGTGGCCCGCTACTGGGAGATCCACCGGCACCGCATGCCGCCCGCCGCCGCGGCCGCCATCGCCGACCTGCGCGAACAGGGCAGGCTGCGGCTGCTGCGCGGCCGCCTGCTCGCCGCCGAGCCGGTCGCGGTCGGCCTGCGGGCGCGCGCCGAGCTCGACGGCACGGTGACCGAGCTCGACGTCGGCTGGATCGTCAACGCCACCGGCCCCGGGTGCGACGTCACCGCGGACCCGTTCACGGCGGGCCTGATCGACGCCGGTACGGCACGGCCCGACCCGCTGCGGCTCGGCCTCGACGTGGCCGCGGACGGCGCCGTGCTCGACGCGGCCGGGCGGCCGCACGACCGGCTGTTCGCGCTCGGCCCGCTGCTGCGCGGCGTGCACTTCGAGACGACGGCGGTGCCGGAGATCCGCGCCCAGGCCGCCGCGCTCGCCCCCCGGCTGCTCGCGATCGCCCGGTCCCGCGCGGCCCAACCGGCGGCGTGAGCTACGGGCGCCGCGCGAGCACCAGCGCGCACCGCGCGCCGCCGTCCTCCCGGCGGCCAAGCCGCTCCAGCGGGACGACGGTCACGGTGAACCCGATCGCGGCGAGCTCCTCGCGGATCGCGGCCGGTCGGCAGGTGCGGTAGGACATGACGAATTTCGGCCGCCATACCGCGTTCCGCACCCGCATGGCGAGGTCGAACCCGAGCGTCCACCAGTAGCCGATCGAGCCGATCCGCGGCGGCGCGGCGAGCGGGAACGCGAACAACCCGCCCGGCCGCAGCGCCCGGTACACCCCGGCGAACAGCGCGGGCCGCTCCTCGGGCAGGAAGTGCCCGAGCGCCCCGAAGGTCACCGCGAGGTCGAACCCGCCGGTGAACGGCAGCGCCCGCGCGTCCGCCCGCACCCACGTCGCGTCCGGGTGGGCGAGCCGCGCCCGGGCGAGCATGCCCGCGCTGAAGTCCACCCCCACGACCCGCTCCCGGCACACAGCCCCGAGCACCCGCACGCACGCGCCGGTGCCGCAGCACACGTCGAGCCCCCGCGCGAACGGCCCCAGCGGCCGCAGCGCCTCCGCGGTCGCGTCGAGGACCGCGTCGCCCGTACGGAACGGCGTGTGGTCGAACTTCGGGGCGAGCAGGTCGTAGCCGCGCTCCACCGAGGACAGCGCCTGCACCACCAGCTCGCCCAGCGACGGACCCTGCGGCGAGAACACCCGCCCAGCGTACGGCGGATCGCCGGGTACGGGTGGGCCGGGCGCGCACCGGGGGTCAGCGTGCCCGGCCCAGCACCTCACGGGCGCTGCGGGCGACCGCCGGGTCGATGAGCCGGCCCGCGCGGTCGAGCGCCACGCCCCGGCCGTTCCGCTCCGCCTCGGCGAGGCGGTCGAGCAGGTCGCGGGCGGCCTCGACCTCCTCCGGGGCGGGGGTGAACACCTCGTTGATCGTCGGGATCTGGCGGGGGGAGATGGCGGTGCGCGCCCGGAAGCCCTGCCGCAGCAGGATCTCGGTGGTCTCCCGCAGCGGCCCGGTGTCGCGCACCGCCGTGTCCGTCGGCCCGACGGGGGCGAGCAGCCCCGCCGCCGCGGACGCCAGCACGATCCGGGACCGGATCGGCCACAGCTCCTCGCGGGCCGGTCCCGGCCGGATGGCCAGCTCCCCGGCGAGGTCCGCCTCGCCGAGGCCGAGCCGTACCACGCGGGGGGCGAGCGCGACCTCCTCGGCGCGCAGCACCCCGACGGCGGACTCGATGAGCGCGAGGATCGCGAACGTGCCCGCGGGGAGGCCGTGCGCCTGCTCGCTCGCGCCGAGCGCGGCGTCGGCCCGGGCGAGCAGTGCCGGCTCGGCCTTGGGGACCATCACGCCGCGCAGTCCGGGCACGGCCACCGCGCCCACGTCCTCCTCGAGCGTGTCCGCGTTCACCCGCACCCACAGCTGCGGCCCCCGCCCCGCCTCGGCGGAGACGAGGAACGCGCGGGCCTGCTCCCGCGCCGCCGCCTTCGCCGCCGCGGCCACCGCGTCCTCCAGGTCGAGGATGAGCGCGTCGGCGCCGCTCCGCGGGGCCTTGGCGAGCTTGTCCGGCTGGTCCGCCGGGACGTACAGGTAGCTGCGCGGGACGGGCTCGTCCGGCCGGGCGGTCATCAGCCGGTGACCGGCCGGCGCAGGTAGCGGCCCTGCGGGGTGCCCACGACCTTGCCGTTCTCCAGCACGTGGTGGCCGCGCACGAAGGTGTCGGTCACCTTGGCGGTGAGCTCGAAGCCCTCGAACGGCGTGTACTCCTGGGTGGACTCGGAGTCCTCGGCCCGCACCACCCAGGTCCGGTTCGGGTCGACGAGCGCGAAGTCCGCGTCGAGGCCCTCGGCGATCGCGCCCTTGGTGCGCAGGCCGTACCGCTTGGCCGGGTTGTACGCGGTGAGCCGGGCGATCGCGTCGTACCCGAGGCCGCGCCTGCGGCCCTCGGAGATCAGGCCGGGCAGCAGGTACTCGGCGCCGCCGAACCCGGACTTGGCGAGGAACACGTCGTCGCGCGGGTCGCCGAACTTCTGCTCGTCGCGGCAGCAGGCGTGGTCGCTCACCACCCAGTCGACCTCGCCGGCGAGCACGTGCTGCCACAGCGCCTCGACGTCCTCACGCGGCCGGATCGGCGGGTTCACCTTGCCGCCGATGCCGCTCGCGGTGTCGATGTCGGCGAGCAGGTGGCCGATCGTCACCTCGCGGCGGAAGTCGATGTGCGGGAACGCCTTCGCCATGCGCAGCGCCGCGTCCAGCGCCTTCGCCGAGGACAGGTGGAGCAGGTTGATCGTGGCCAGGCCGGTCTCGTGCGCCAGGTACGACGCGATGCTGACCGCCAGGCCCTCGGAGTGCGGCGGCCGGGAGGCGCTGTACGCGGCGAGTCCGGTGAGCCTGCCCTCCTGCTCCACCATCTCGGTGTACGCGGCCATGATCTCGGCGGTCTCGCAGTGCAGGGAGAGCGAGATCTCGTCGGCGATCTCCGGGAATTGCTCGCGAGCCGCCTGGATGCCGCGCATCACGAACTCGAAGTGCGCGTAGTCGTACCGCTCGCCCTTCGGGGTCATGAGGAAGGAGCTCTGGTCGCTCGACCGGCCGTGCAGCCCGTGGCCCCCGTAGAACATGAAGATCTTGAACGAGGTGACCCCGTGCTCGCTGATCAGCGTGGGGATCTCCGCGATGTGCCGGCGCGACATCGGCGCGAGGTGGTAGGCGTAGTCGACGTACGCCCGGCCGTTCGACAGCGCCAGCGCCTCGGGGAACACCTCGGCGTAGTCCCCGCCCTTGTTCAGGTAGTACTTGCCGGTGCGGATGTAGTTGAGCGCGGTGGTCACGCCGCCCTGGGCGCACGCCCGGCTCTCGGTCTCGGTGTCCACCTCGAGCGGGTTGTAGATCCCCCAGTGCTGGTGGGCGTCGACCACGCCGGGGAAGGCGAGCTTGCCCTCGCCGTCCACCACGGTCCTCGCCTTGGTGGCGTCGAGCCCCGGCGCCACCTGGGCGATCCGCCCGTCGCGCACGGCGATGTCCGCCTCGAACGGCTCGCTCCGGTCGTGCCGGACGACCCGGACGTTCTTAACGATCAACTCGAACTCTGACACTGGAGTCTCCTTCTGGGGGCGCCGGTAGGCAGGGTCGGCCGTCATGCGGGTGCGGCGGCCGTCAGGGACGGGGGGTGGGGTCGGTGAGCGTGCCGAGGGGGCGCATGACGTCCCCCACGCCGGGGAGGGTGTCGAGCCGGGCGACCAGGTCGTACACCGCGCGGGCGGTCTCCTCCGGCAGCCGCCCGGCGACGTTCGCGTGGAACTTGGTGGCGAGCTCGGCGTCGGACAGCGGGCGCTGGGAGCCGCCGCGGTTGGCGAGCACCTCCTCGGTCCACTCCCGGCCGTCGTCGGTCCACACCCGGACGATGGCGGGGAACTGGTAGGGGAAGATCGCGTCGCAGCGCTCGTCGGGGACCACGTCCACCTTCGCCATGAGCGCGCGGCGCACCGGGTCGCGGGCGAGCTCGTCGGTGAAGTCGTCGAGGCCCACGCCGAGCCCGCCGCCGCCGAGCAGGCCCGCCACCACCGCGTACGGCCCGCTGAACTGGGCCTGGTACCCGGTCTCCGGGGCGCGCTTGGTCTCGATCGGCTGGCCGATGGTGCGGATCACCGCGCTCGGCACGCGCAGCTCGATGCGCTCGATCCGGTTCGGGTCGACGCCGCGGGCGCGCAGCGCCATGCCCGCGTCGATCGCGGTGTGGGTGAAGTGGTTCGCCGGATACGGCTTGAAGAAGATGCCCGGGACCTCCCAGGTCTCGCCGAGGCCCTGGGTCACCTGCGCGTGGTCGGCCTCACCGCGCAGGAACGCCTCGAAGAACCCGAACCGGCCCTCGAGCACGGTGGGCGGGCCGGTGAAGCCGCGCGCCACCAGCGCCGCGGCGGTGACCGCGGAGTGCGCGGCCCAGCCGCAGTGCAGCCGCTTCACCGTGCCGCCGGTGCGGTTCGCCTCGATGATGCCGGAGGCGAACGAGGCGGTGATGCCGAGCGCGTGCAGCACGCCCTGCTCGCCGAGGCCCATGAGCATCGCCGCGGCGGCGGCGCCGCCCATCGCGCCGCAGATCGACGTGGCGTGCTGGCCGTGCTCGAAGAACACCGAGTTGCCCAGCTCGGTGTCGTAGCCGGCCATGCCGAGCCGTACCGCGATCTCCAGGCCGACCGCGATCGCCGCACAGGCCGCGGCCCCGTCCGCGCCGGCGGCCTGTGCGGCGGCGAGCGCCGCCGGGACCACCGCGGCGCTGGGGTGCAGCACCGAGGGCAGGTGGGTGTCGTCGTAGTCGAGCGAGTGGGCGAGCACGCCGTTGGCAAACGCGGCCTGGGCGGCGGGCAGCGCGTCCGGCACGCCCACCGCGTTCGCCTCGGGACGGCCGCCCTGCTCGGCGACGTACCCGACGGCGGCGGAGCTGGTCGGCAGCCGGTACGCGGCGACGCACAGGCCGAGCACGTCGAGCACCCGCTGCCGGACGCTGCGCGCCACGTCCTCCGGGAGGGGCTTCGCCGCGGTCTCGGCCGCGAACCGGGCGAGCTGGGCGGCGAGGGTCGTGTCAGCCACGGCCGACCACCGCCAGCGGGCGGACCGGGGAGCCGGTGGCGCCGAAGATGGGCAGCGGGGAGAGCACGAACGTGAACTCGTGCACCCCGTCGGCGGCGACCTCCTCGAGGTTGAGCGTCTCGATGATGTACACGCCGCGCTCCACGAGCAGCACCCGGTGGGCGGGCAGGACCGAGTGGCCCTTGCCGGGCTTGAGGCACTCGAACGCGATCGTGTCCGCGCCGACCGCGTGCGGCCTCTGGTCGGCGAGCCAGACCGCGCCCGCCTCGCCCACGCCCGGGACGCCGGACGCGTGGCCGATGTAGACGTTGCGGTCGGGGTCGGAAAAGTGCCGCCCCCAGCCGCTGCGCACCAGCACCACGTCGCCGGGGGTGATCGGGGTGCCCTGCCGTTCGACCGTCTTCTCCAGGTCCTCGGGGGTGATCTCGTAGCCGGGCTCGCAGCCCTCCGGGGTGCCGAGCGCGGCGGGCACGTCGAGCAGCACGCCGCGGCGGACCATCGGGGCGATGGTGTGCGCGCCGAGCTCGGCGAACCGGCCGCCCCGGGACGCCTCGTCCGCGGCCGCGCCGCCGAGCAGCCGGCCCTCGTGGGAGACGTGGGCGAAGGCGTCGATGTGGGTGCCGACGTGGGTGCCCATCACGATGATGTCGTTGGCGGCCGAGCCGCCGTCCGGCCGCACCATGTCGCCGTGCCGCCGCGGCAGCGAATGCCAGAACGGGGGGTGGTTGGGGGACTGCGGCATGCCGATGGTGAGCGGCCGTCCCAGGTCGTAGATCCGGACCCCCTCGCGGACCGCCCGCAGCAGCGGGTCGGCGGTGCCCGCACCGGTCACTTTCCCTCGCCCTTCCGTGTCGAAATGGGTGTCGCTCTGGGTGTCGATGCGGGTGGTCATGCGATCACCCGCCTCTCCCGCAGCTCGGCCACGGTGTCCGCGTCGATGCCGAGCTCGTTGCGGTCCGCCGCCTCGTCGGCGACCTTCTCACGATGCAGAATCCGCCGTCCGCTGAGCTGCGCGTGTTGGCCGGTCGGGTAGGTGCGCTGACTCCCTGAAAATGCAGCGTGTCACCTGGCCAAATTCGATCACTTCTGTTGGTGCAACTTCTTCGGAAGTGTAACTTCCTTTATCTTCCTCTCGCAGTTTGCTCCGAGCTTCTCGCGAAAAGGAATGACGTTCGCGAGTCACGTTGATCTAGCTCGCAAATCGGCTAAAAATGCGCATGTAGTCCGAGTGGCTAACTTCGACGGTTTCGGACCCCGATCTTTCTAGAAGTACGCCATCGTAGAAAACCGGAGTCTGTTGCCCTGTGATTCGGAGTAAAATAATAGACTTTCCTCTATAACTTACTAGCCGAGAGTCCGCGGTTATCGATTTGGCAAGCTTTGGATCGAGCTTTGAATTACTGGAGATGCGCTGCATAAGCCATGCCCAGTAGTCGTTCAAGCTCTTGTTTAGAATTGCGGCTTCGCGGTCGAGGCCAACGATGTGGAAGTTCTTGTAGATCTCTGCTTTAATGCTATCGAGCGCTTCTACTCTCGCCGCATCTTTCCCATCATCCGCTATTCCGATAGCAATATGTCCACGAACATTTGGTCCGTGATTGGCCATCGCCGTGGCCGTTCTCATGATTTTTGTGAACGACTTTTCGTCGAAGATGCGGCTCTTGTCGAGCGAGAGGAACCCCTGCTTGCACTCGAAGAGCTGCTGCTCAACAAGAGCGTTACTGAGAATGGTCTCCAGCTGGCTAGCCCAGCTATAGCGAGAAAAGTCCTCATGCGTCGAAACCTGTTCGAAGCATGGACTGATCACACCCTTGACTGCATTGATGGAGCGTCGCTTGGCATCCTTCAACCAGTCGCCACCGCCAGCGGGAATGGCAAGGTAGCTTCCTATGCCTTTGAGTCTGTTTGCGGCTTCTGCAGGGTCGCGTAGCCTCATGCGGTCACGAATTAGAAGCTCATAGACAGCGATAAATACTGCGTGAAAGTATCGTGGAGACCTTCCTGCGCTAGCTGCATTGATCAGTGCGGAGAACCTTTTGTCTTGCTGTTCTATAATTTCTCGCAATGTGTCATACGTGTGCATGAAGTCTTCTTGAATCTTATCGAACCCATAGGCTTCGATTGCGTGCGTAATCGCCTTGGACTCGCGAGTGGGTGTTTCGTCGCTCTTTCCTAAATCTGTGAAGTTGTAATACGCGTCGCGAGTCCTGGTTCCAGAGTTAGGAAGAGGGTCGATTAGGCAATCGATTAGAAGGTCCAGAATAAGCTGCTCGTCGAGCGATTCGCGGACATCCTCCCGTCGAAGGATTCCCTGCTTTACCCAGAAGATCTCGTCTACAAGGACGCCATAATTTAGATCTCGGTTCGTGATGCTTAGCTGTGGCATTATGCGGAGAGGGACAATGTCCCCAGGCGAAGTGTCAGTGCGGATTTTTGCGGCGATTGTGCGCACTAGATCTGCGAGCGGAGAGATTGTTCCTGCTTGGCGCAGTTCTTGACGGGAAAGTCGTCGGCCTCCCGAATTGATCCGCCTGAACACATCGTCTACGCTCGCGCTGGATGCCGCACGGAAGATCGACAGCGCAATGGTGTAATTAGCGAACTGGACGGACTTTTCGCGCGACATGATGGGTGTGCGTTGGGTTAGTTTGCCCTTGTCCTTGAGGAGCTTGGTATCAGCAAGTGCGTCGAGATCGAAGTAGCCTTCCGCGACCTGAAACTCGTTCTCCAAAAATGAAAAAATCGCGTTTAGCCGCTGCATGCCGTCAATTAGCTCGAATTGCGTATCCACGGCTGCGCCAATCTCGGCAACTAGAAACAGCGGGATTGGCATATCCTTGAGAATGCTGTCAATTAGGCGCTGCTTTTCTTCGACGCTCCAGACAAGCTTGCGCTGATATCTTCGATTAACTCGAAAGCGATCTGCCAGATAGTAGCTGTAGACTCTCTGGATGCTTTCGCTGCGCACGGACAGTTCGCCACTGGCTGAGAATGTCATAGATGGTCCTTTTAATTTTTTCGGGAAGTAGTGATGCCTTAGTCTAAAGGATGGATCACGCGACAGCCAAGCGTGTCGAGTCTGACCCGGAGCTCACCTGAGACAGCCGATCCGCAGTGCCCGGCTCGTTGAATGAGATCTATGGCCGCCTGAGATGCCGAGATTCACGGTGCTCCGAGTTTTGCCCCTTTTCTCCTAAAAAGAGGGTTATGTGATGGACTCGGCTTTACTGCTTCCTTGGTGCAATCTCGGTACCGTTGGCTAGCCGCTCGGGATCGAGAGTTGGAGAGGCTTGGACGGGATACCGGCTTGACTAACCGAGTAGCTTGAGTCCGAAAATGCCTTCTCTGTCCAGTTCATTTGATCTCGAGGTCGCGGCGGCGGAAGCCGTACAGGCCGAGGGTGATGAGGGCGGCTGCGATCGCGGTCAGGGTCAGGAGTGGGGGCCAGGTGAAGTCCTCGACCGGGAGGCGGGGGATGTGGCTGAACGGGGATAGGCTCGTCAGCCAGGTGGGGAGCCGGAGGATCATGCCCAGGTAGCCGGTGACGGCGATGTAGCCGACGTACAGCCAGGCCAGGGCGGTGGCGCGGGGGAGCCAGCCGGCCAGGGCGACGGTGAGGGCGGCCGTGACCCAGATGGCCGGGATGTAGGCGGCGGAGGCGGCCATGGTCTTGGCGAAGAGGTCGGGGTCGGACGTGGTGGGGGCGCCGGTGGCGGCGAGGGCCAGGCCGGAGAGGAGGAGCATCGCCGGGCCGCCGATCAGGGCCACGGCCAGGTGGCTTGCCAGCCAGCGGGTTCGGGACAGGGCGGTGGCGAGGACGGGTTCGGCTCGGCCGGAGGTCTCCTCGGCGCGGGGGCGCAGGGTGGTGAGCACCACGTGGATGGTCGCGACGATGGTGAAGACCGTCATGACCATGGCGATGAACGCGTCGGTGACCGTGGTGCCGCCGAGGTTGGCCAGCGCGTCCTGCAGCACCTGGATGTCGCGGAACATCTCCTCGATGTCGCCGAGGAACGGGCCGTACGACGCGCCGAGCAGGAGCATGCCGACGGCGAAGCCGATCAGCATGCCGCGGTGGAGGCGCAGCGCGAAGCCGATCGGGGTGGTGAGCAGGCGGGAGGCGGCCGGGCGGCCGCGCCGGGCGGCGCGCAGGCCCGCGCCGAGGTCGCGGCGCAGGCTGAGGGCGAAGCCGATCGCGGCGAGCGCCGCGGCTGTGGCCAGGTTGAGCAGCAGGGGCCACCAGCGGTTGTCGAGGTAGGGGAAGGTCTGCTGGACCCAGCCGATCGGGGAGGCCCACGACAGGGCGCTGTCCGCCGAGTCGCCGGCCGCGCGGATCAGGTACGCCGCGCCGACGACCGCGATGCCCATGCCCGAGGCGCCCCGGGAGTGGGCGGTGATCTGGACGGCCACCGCGGCGACTCCGGCGAACGTGATGCCGACCGCCGCGTACGCCGCGCCGTACAGCAGCGAGCCCTCCCAGGTCATGCCCTCCAGGCCGAGTGCGCCCATGCCGAGCGCCAGGAGGATCCCGAGGGCGACGTTCACCGCGACGGCCAGGATCAGCGCGGCGGCGAGCTGGGCGTGGCGGCCCACGGCGGCCGCGCGGATGAGCTCGGCGCGTCCGGTCTCCTCCTCGGTCCGGGTGTGCCGGGTCACCAGGAGGACGGTCATGATCCCGACGAAGACCACCACGAAGCCGAGGAGCTGGTGGCTCACGATCGAGCCGTAGTGGTAGTCGGTCAGGTAGCGCGCGGGGCCGGTGAACGCCAGCCCGGCGGGGGTGTTCATCGTGGCCGCCGTGGTCTGGCGGGCGGCGGCGGTGGGGTAGATGTCGCCGAAGGCGGCCGCGGTCCACACGCTCCCGAGGGCGAGGGCGGCGAGCCAGATCGGGATGCGGACGCGGTCGCGGCGGAGGGCGAAGCGCAGCAGGCGGCCCGTTCCGGCAAGGGCGTTCGCGGCCGCCGAGCCTGCCGTACGGCCGATGGCGGGGGTGGCGGTGGCCGTCAATCTCATCACCTTCTCGCGGGGGTGCCGCCGGTCTCGGTGGCGAGGTCGTCGCCGTAGTGCCGGAGCATGAGCTCCTCGAGCGTGGGCGGGTGGCTGGTGAGCGCGCGGATGCCGAAGCCGACCAGGTGCCTGATCGCGCCGTCGAGGTGGGCGCCGTCGACCGCGAACCGTACCCGGGTGCCGTCCACCTCGGCGTCGTGTACGCCGGGCAGCCGGTCGAGGCCGGTGACCGGGGTGGCGGTGTCGGCCTCGACGGTGGTGCGGGTGAGGTGCCGCATCTCGGCGAGCGTGCCGGACTGCACGATCCTGCCCAGCCGGATGATGCTGATCCGGTCGGCGAGCTTCTCGACCTGGGCGAGGATGTGGCTGGACAGCAGGACGGTACGGCCGGCCGCCTTGACCTCGCGGATCACGTCCTGGAACACGACCTCCATGAGCGGGTCGAGGCCGGCGGTCGGCTCGTCGAGCAGCAACAGCTCGGCGTCGGAGGCGAGCGCGGCCACGATGGCGACCTTCTGGCGGTTGCCCTTGGAGTACGTACGGCCCTTCTTCGACGGGTCGAGGTCGAAGCGTTCGATCAGCTCGTCGCGGCGCCGCCGGTTCAGCCCGCCGCGCAGGCTGCCGAGCAGGTCGATGGCCTCGCCGCCGGTGAGGTTGGGCCACAGCTCGACGTCGCCCGGCACGTACGCCATGCGCCGGTGCAGGGCGACCGCGTCGGCCCACGGGTCGCCGCCGAGCACGGTGACCGAGCCCGCGTCGGCCCGCAGGATGCCGAGCAGGATCCGGATCGTGGTGGATTTCCCGGCGCCGTTCGGCCCGAGGAAGCCGTGGACCTCGCCCGGGTTCACGGTGAGGTCGAGCCCGTCGAGGGCCCGTGTCGCCCCGAAGGTCTTGACGAGTCCGGAGGTGGCGATGGCAGCGGTCATGTCGTGTCCCGGTCCGTGCTTTCGCTCTGCTCGGTGGTGGCCTGCCGTTCGGCGGCCTTCATGGCGTCCCGCCAGTTGCCGTAGATCTCCTCGTTGATGACGCCCTTGGCGAGGATCTCGGCGTTGATCCGCATCCACTTGACCAGCGAGCGGGGGTCGCCCTCGACGAGGTCGATCCCCAGCAGCCGCTTGACGTGTTCGTGCAGGACGAGCGTGCCCAGTTGCCACAGGCACAGCAGGGCCGCCGATTCCCGGAGGTTCTCGGTCGGCTTGAGGAGCCCGTTCGCGATCCCGTCGGTCAGGTAGGACAGCGAGTCCTCGACCATCTCGTCGATCAGTTCGGCCACGTGCGGAGAACCGTCGGCGATCGTCCTGGCGAGGTACTTGAGGATCGGCGTGCCGCCGTACGCGTCCCGGATCGCCTGGAGGGGGTCGAGGTTCCTGCCGTCCGACATCGCCCTGCTCTTCTGTTCCCTGATCAGGGAGGCGATGTGTTCGTCGCAGGCGGCCTTGAGCCCTTCCTTCGAGCCGAAGTGGTGGATGACGAGCGGTGGCGACACGCCCGCGTCGGCGGCGATGTCCTTCAGGTTGGTGGCGGCCACGCCGTGGGCGGCGAAGCGCTCGATCGCGGCGTCCCGGATGCGCGCCCGCGCGGTGCGGTCGGGATCGTCGAAGGTTCGCCTTCGCCTGGGCCGGCTCTCCGTGCTCATGCTCGCCGTCTGCCTGAACTCCGGTCAGTCTGCTGAATCGAGTTCAAACTAAATCGCGTTCAGTGCGCTGTCAACGGTTCAGCCGTCCTTGGTCGTCGGCCGGTACGGCGTGCCGCGCGTGATGGCCGGACGGCCAGGGCGTCAACCTTGCGCTTTTCGTATTTGTCCGTCCTGTCGGCACGGCCGTACCCGTTCGCCACCTCGCAAGGACAAGGTCAAGGCGAGGGAAGGCGAACGTCTATGATCGGTCAACGAACACTCGGCGTGTCGGCTCGCATACGCAGCGACAAGGCGGTGGGCTTGGATGCGGCCGACGCAGCCCCGCTGCCGAGGCCCGAAGGCATACCGCTGTCCTGTTGATCAGAGACGTCCGCGGTGATCCAGGCATCGGCGGGCCGGCCGTACCCGGCCCGCTCGGGCGCGGCCCCGGTACGGCACGGGCCGTACCCCGCGATGCCTGCGTCCCGGGACGTGGCGAGGGGAGACATCCATGAGCATGAGACCGGTCGCCACCGCGTTACTCGCCGTGGCGCTGGCGATGACCGGCGCCCAGCCGGCGAGCGCCCACGAGTCGGGCACGCCGAACACGGCCCCGCGGTCCGTCCAGGCGAAACGGTGGACCAAGCTGGCGGGCACGCTGGGCCACGTCAACGATGGGGCGGGCGCCGTCCGCCTCGCCTCGTACTCGCTGGTCTCCGGTGCCGGTCAGCGGCTCGAGGGGTACCTGCGCGTGGGCGACAGGTTCGTCAGGACGCCGTACCGCGAGGCGGTGGTTTCGCCCGGGCAGCGCTGGGTGGCCGCGGTCCGGGGCCACCGGGTGGGGGAGGCCGCCCGGTCGCTCGACCTGATCGACCGGCGCACCGGCGTGACGCACACCATCACCATGCCCGCGGCGGTCACGTCCCCCGAATGGTCGCCGGACGGGCGCAGGGTCCTGCTGACCGCGTACCAGAGGCGCCGTGGCGGCGGCCTGACCGTCATCGGCTTCGTCGTCATGGACGTGGCCGACCGCGAACCCCGGCTGGTCCGGACCGAGCCGCGCAGCGTCGCCCACGACCGGGAGGTCGGGCGGGAGTACCGCTTCTTCTTCGCCGGCAGGCCCGATCGGGTGCTCCGCAAGCACAGCGAGAGGGAGGGGACCGCGGCCGGGTCCCTGATCGCCGTCTACGACCTGCGCGGCAGGCCGGCCGGGCGGTACGCGGGGGTCGGCGTGCCGGACGGACGGTCGGCCGCGCCGCTCTTCTCGCCGTCCAGGCGGCTGTTCGCCACGGTGGTCCGCCACGACCGCGGCGCCCGGGCCGAGATCCGCATCGTCAACGCGCTGACCGGGAGGGTGCTCGGCCGGATCGGGGACAGGGACGTCCGCGGCTTCGCCGGCTGGTACGACGACGAGCACATCATCGTGAAGCGGGAACGCGGCCGTACCGCGCTCTTCCAGCGCGCCGACCTGTCCGGCCGGGCCGACCTGGATCTGATCAGGGAGAGGCTCGTCCTCACCGGGGCCGAATTCAAACCGCGCCTGGACCGGGTGTACTTCGTGCGCCGGGGCTAGCGGCGTACATGCACGTCACATCGGCCTCGCACCGCCTGCCTCGGTGCGGGGCCGATCGCGCGTTTTCCGCCGTTGACCGCGTACGGCGGGGCGGCCGCGGCCGAGCCGTACGGGTCGCCCTGCCAAAGGCGGGATGGTGGGCCGGAGCCCCGGGGCGCGGCGCCGGCGCGCTATGAATCCGGGCGTTCCCCGGCCGGTGGCGTCGAGCCTGTCGTACGGTCGCCGCTGTAGTGGGCGATGAGCGGCAGGAACAGGTCGTCCACGACGGCGGTGATCCGCTCGTCCGGGACGGTGTCGAAGGTCATGAGCATGTCGTGCCGCAGCAGGTCGAACGGCATGTCGAGCACGTGCCGCGGGACGCGGTCGAGGTCGAGTTCGCCGCGCTCGGCCGCCCGGTCGTAGACGCGCCGCGACGAGGGACGCCTGCCGCCGAGGGCGAGCTCGCGCAGCTCGGCGGGGCTCGTCCGCACCTCGGCGAACAGCACCCCGAGCTGCGTGCCGATCATGGCGGCCAGCTCGCCCCGCCTGCGGGTCATCGCGCGCAGCAGCGCGATGAGGTCGCCGCGCAGGCTGCCGGTGTCCGGGATGGGGAGCGGGTTGGTCTCGATGTGGTGCCGGACGGCCGCGACGGCGAGGTCGGCCTTGCCCGGCCAGCGGCGGTAGAGCACCGCGCGGCCGGTGCCCGCGCGCACGGCCACGCGTTCCATGGTCAGCCCGCCCCGATCTCGCGACGGCCTTCCGGGGTACCTTCTGGTGGGCCACCGGCTTCACCGTTCTCGCCGCCCTGCTCGCCCTCACCCTCCCCGGCAGGGGCGAGGCCGCGGGGGAGCCCGTCACAGGTCCTTCCGCGGACGTCCGCGTCGGCGCGGCCACCTGATCCGGCGCGGGCGGCCGGCGCTCGGCATGCGGGTACGGCCCGCCTTGACCTGGCCCGTCACAGGTTCTCCCGGGCGTGGCGTCCCCAGTCCGGGGTGGTGCCGTCGACGTCGGTGAACCCGTACCGCTTGGCGAGATCCCAGCTCGTGGTCGCGGTGCCGGTGAAGCTCATCCGGTCCGGGTCGGCCGCGAGGTGGGCGATCCCGCGCCCGATGTAGCGGGGCGTCTCGGACGCGGCAAAGTGGGGGTCCTTGGCGATCGCGTCCCGCCAGGTGTCCGCGGTGACGCCGAAGTGGTCGAGCACGGCCTCGGACCGCAGGAACCCGGGCGTCACGGCCACCGCCGCCACGCCGTACGGCCTGAGCTCCTCGGCCTGGGCCCGGGCGAGCCGGATCACGGACGCCTTGACCAGGTCGTAGAACAACGAGCCGCGGTAGCCGTCCCCGACCCCGTCGGTGACCTCGACGACCAGCCCACCGGGCGCGCGGGTCAGCAGCGGGGCCGCGTACCAGGCGGTGATGATGTGCGTGTCGATCGCGTTGCGCAGCATCCGCAGCCCGTTGCCGAGGTCGTGCTTCCAGAACGGCACGCCCCACTCGGTCAGCGGGTCGCCGCCCCAGATGTCGTTGACGAGCACGTCGAGCCGGCCGTACTCGTGGTCGATCCGCTCGACGAGCGCCCGCACCTGGCCCGGCTCGTTGTGGTCGACCCGTACGGCGATGCCGGTCCCGCCGGCCTCGGCGACGAGCCGTGCCGTCTCCTCGATGGTCTCCGGCCGCCGCATCGGCGACGGCGAGTCCGCGGTGGTCCTGCCGGTCACGTAGACGACCGCACCGGCGGCCCCCAGCTCGACGGCGATCCCGCGTCCGGCGCCCCGGGTAGCACCGGCGACCAGCGCGACCCGCCCGGTGAGGTCGATGGCGGTGGTGGCAGAAGTCATGCCGCCGAACTTACTTTATGTCCATTAATAAAGCAATTCGGTCTAAGATGGCCCCATGCCCGGTCGCCCCCGCTCCGTGAGCGACGAGGCCATCTTCGAGGCCGTCACCGCCGTGATCTCCGACGTGGGCCCGAAGGGCCTCACCCTGGCCGCGGTCGCCAAACGCGTCGGCCTCACGGCCTCCGCCCTGACTCAGCGCTTCGGCTCCAAGCACGGCCTACTCGTGGCCTTCGCTACCCGCGAGGCGGCCAACGTCGCCGGCATCTTCGCCAAGGCCAGGGCCACCCACCTCGACCCCCTGACCGCCCTCATCACCACCCTGTCCACCCTCCCGACCGGCATCACCACCCCCGAAAGCCTGGCCAACAACCTCGCCTTCCTCCAGCTCGACCTCACCGACCCCGAACTCCGCCCCCACGCCGTAACCCAAAGCCGGGCCCTCCGTGCCGAGATCACCACCCTCCTCACCGAGGCCATCGAGTACGGCCTGCTGGCCCCAACCACCTCCCCGGAAACCCTGGCCGCCGACCTGTATGCCACCTACTGCGGCGCCATGCTCACCTGGGCCATCGACGGCACCGGCCCCCTGCCCGACTGGCTGACCCAGCACCTCGAGCGCACCCTCGCCCCCTACCTCACGCAGTCGACGGACGCCACCCGTTGAGTGGCCGTCCGTCGAGTCTTGGGTGCCTTCAGGAGTCCTCGAGGGTGCCGGTGGCAGGGTGAAGACGACAGCAGCGGGCGAGACCCGGCGAGACGCGATCGACCGCCGAGCGGATACCCCGCATCAGACGGCGAACTGCAACGCGCGACCTCACAGCAGTGATACGGGCCGTGGCCCGGCAAGTGGCCCGAGGCGCGAACGACACAAAGGCCGACCGCAGTAGCCCGTGGCGTGGATCAGCCGCGAAGCTCAGCCGCCCGCCCAACGGAAGGAACCGCCGGAAAGCGGTAGTGGACAGTTCGCTTATTTGGACTGGGCCATCTTGCCCCACTGCATCCCGTAGTCACTTTTGGGAAGGATGCCCTTCCCCTCATATGCGACTTTGTACTGAGTCGGGTCCCATTGACCGTCGGTATCCCGTAGTACGGCGGTCAACTCGAAGGGGCGCCCTTTGTTGTCGATGATCAGGGGAACCTTTTGGCCATCGTGGAGTATGTCGGCGAGGAATTTGAACGAACAGTACCTTTGTCTTGTCGTGACGTAGAAGAAGAAAACCACGTCCTCGTCGCGTTTGAGGGAGATGGTCTTCTCGGAGAAGTAGGGCCCCACAAACCTATAGCCCTTCAGTTCCTGGGCGTGCGAAGGGTCCGAGTCCAGGTCGAACCCCAGCCGTATGATGTCCTCCTCCGCGCCGCCGGGAGGATCCCAAAAGATCGTTCCATCGTATGGTGACGAGCACCTCTTGTCGGCGGTGATCTGCATGATACGCACTTGCTTGTCGCTGTTTCCGCGCAGGACGACCTTGAGCTGCATCCGGTCGAGCGGAACGCTCCCGTTCCCCTTGAACCACCCCCTCTGGTCTTGATGGGTGAGTTTGTTCAACTGGGCGAGTTCGGAGTCGCTCAGATCGATTGGTTCGGGTAAGACATGGGTGTTTCCGAGCCCGAATTCCTCCGACTCCATCTCCACAAGGTCGATTGCGACCGGCGGGTTCCCCGCGACTGACGTGGACGGACTGGTGGGTGAGCTCGAAGGCGGCTGCTCTGAATCCTCTGAACCAGGAGTGGGAGTGATGCCCGCCAAATACTCGGCCGCATAACTGATCGCAAACGGCAGGATCACCACCGAGCCGATGATGGCAAGCCGCTTACGCTTTCGAGTATTACGTGCTGTCGCGGCCTTCCGCGGACGACCAGTTCCGGTAGAAGTACGAGATCCGCGTCGCCCCATCCACTCCTCCCGCCGGCTTGGTCTGGGATTGTGATCCTAACTCGTACAGAGATTTCGCGCGATGGTTTGCTTTGCGATGTCACGTGACGGCGATCGGCCCACTCCGCCTGGGAGTGGACGCGAGAAGCCGTTCAAGAAGGAGGGAGCCAAGAGATGGGCCGGCCTAGGTCGTGAGCGGAAAGCCGCTGCCGATCGCGATGAAGTCGCTGGCCGGGATCCGTTGATCGGGTGCGAGCACCCAAAACGACACCCTGGGCCGAAGTGGGTCCGCGACGCCCGTCGTTATTGTGAGACTCAAATGGAGCGGGCGCGTGAGATGGCCGAACGATTCTTGACGCTGCCGCAGCCTCAGCGCCGGGCGTACACTCAAGGGCGGTCGCCAGGGCCGTTGCTCTGATTCTCGGCGACAACGTCGACACCCTGCGCCGGTTGTCCCCCTCACTCATATACGGCCAACGAGGCCTTCGAGCGAGTCCTGCACGACGCGCTCATCAGGAATTCGCCTTGCGGAGCCGAGAACCAACCGACGCGCTGACCTGCTGAGACTTGACCATCGGCTCGACCGCGGTTTCCGGCTGTGCTCGGTCGCCCCTGGCTGAGGTTCTTCCCTCGCCCCTGGTCATCCGTTCAGCCGCGCGATCACTGTCTCGGCCCGGTGCTAGCCGATGTGCGGCAGCCCGGTTCCGGCAAGGTAGTGCCCGATCCGCATGCGCATCGACCGATTCATCGGGTAGTCGCGGACCTGGTCGCGCGGCACCCAGCGGACCTCGCGCGACTCATCGCTCGGCGTCGGGGTCCCGCCGATGGCACGGGCGGTGACCACGATGGAGAACTCCTGGCGCACCTCGCCGTTGGAGGTGTACAGGATCACGTGACGCGGGTCGGTGTAGATGCCCACCAGCCCGGTGATCTCACACTCGATCCCGGTCTCCTCGCGGGTCTCGCGGATCGCGGCCTGGGGGAGGGATTCGCCCAGGTCGATGGCTCCGCCGGGGACGGCCCAGTTGTCGTTGTCGGACCGGCGGATCAGCAGGATGTCGCCGGCGTCGTTGGTGACCACGACGTTGACCGAGGGGACCAGGCTGTTGGCGGGCGGGGCAGCCGGGTCGTCGTAAAAGTCGATCCTCCGCGCCATGACCACAACCCTAGCCGCAGATCAGTCGACCGGCCGGGCGCCGTCCCAGACGCGTTCGAAGCTGGTGGTGTAGGTGGTCGCCATGTCGCCCCCGGTGACCTTGCGCAGGTGCAGCACGAGGGCTTGGGCGGCGGGCGTGCCGTAGACGTGGGTGTTGACGAACAACTGGTCGTCGGCCCGGTAGATGGAGTTGTACAGGATCGTGCGGTGAAGCCGGATCTCCACTGACTGCTGGCCGCGGATGGGCCGGTATAACACCAGCGCGTTTCTGATCCGTGCGGCCATCGCCTCGTTGATGCCCTCCTCGGCGCCGCGCTGGGCGACCTCGGGGCAGTCGGGATCGCCGAGCAGGATACGCACCCGCACGCCGGCGGCGGCCTTGTCCTTGAACAGCCGGACCATGCCCGGGTCCTCGGCGAGGAACAGCCCGGAGTAGACCAGCACGCCGATCTCCTGCTTGGCCTCAGCGAAGAGCCGTTCCCAGGTGCCGCGTGGCACGGCCCAGCGGTGGGGGTAGACGGCGATGATCTCGCTTTGGGAGGCTGCGGCGACCTGCTCGCGGCTGAGCGCGTCCGGCCACAGGTAGGACTCGTCCACGCCGAGGAACGCGGCGACGGCGTACCGGTGGCGGCGGTAGGGCGTGCGTCCCTTGGTGATCCAGCGTTCGACGGTCTTGGGGTCGACTTGAGCGACGGCGGCCAGGTCGGTGAGGGTCACTCCGCGTTCGAGGAGTACGGCGCGCAGTCTCTCGTTGGCCATCTCACCTGTCCGCTTC
>Ga0207866_1000918_pt1 | contig 34504 bp, 39 predicted proteins | sample HigsolmetaAR203D_FD_184835 | JGI IMG/M metagenome (GOLD analysis project Ga0207866, IMG submission 184835) | Ionic liquid and high solid enriched microbial communities from the Joint BioEnergy Institute, USA - AR20-3-D (SPAdes) (version 2) ...
GTCCAAAGCAACTTCAACATAACACAAATTTCGCGCCTGGCCAAGTCACCTGATGGTGATTTGGTACTTTAAACAAGTGACATTTTCTCAGACGAGTTAGGGTGACATTTTCAAAGACGATTGACATACTACATGCCGCTTGGGTTGCTAACGGCCGAGTTTTCTGGTAAATTCAAAGGTAATATGCATAATCAAATGCGATGACGAGACGAGTAGACAAAGGGTGCGCTCTCACAGAGAGCTCCGGGAGCTGGGAAGGAGCAGAGCGTCTTTGTTGAAGAAAGACTCCGAGCAGCGCATCGGAATCCGGCGGATCCCGCGCGGAGGATGGTGCGACAGGCGCTCCTGTTACAGAGCCAGGGTATAACCGCCCGCACATGCGGCGAACGGCGGCGTACTCGAAGAGGCCGGTTTGGCGACAACCCGGCGAATCTGGGTGGTACCGCGGGAAGAACATCTCGCCCCTGAGACGATCGCGTCTTTGGGGCGGGTTTTTTTGTTTGGCCGCGCGCGATCGCAGGAACAACTTCGCAACCCATTATCATTTACTATACAGGGAGTTGAGGGATCCATGGCAGGCAAGCTCAAAGTCGGAATTGTCGGAGGCACGGGGATGGTCGGCCAGCGCTTCGTGCAGTTGCTCGAGAACCACCCCTGGTTCGAGGTGGCGGCGATTGCGGCCAGCAGCAGCTCGGCGGGCAAGACCTACGAGGAAGCCGTCAGCCATCGCTGGAAAATGTCCACCCCGATTCCGGAACAGGTGAAGAACATCGTCGTGCAGGACGCGTCGAAGGTGGAAGAGGTGGCTTCCGGCGTCGACTTCATTTTCTGCGCGGTGGACATGAAGAAGGACGAGATCCGGGCGCTCGAGGATGCGTACGCGAAAACGGGCACGCCGGTCGTGTCGAACAACTCCGCGCACCGCTGGACGCCGGACGTGCCGATGGTCATTCCCGAGATCAACCACGCCCATCTCGAGGTGATCGCGGCCCAGCGGAAGCGGCTCGGCACCCCCACCGGTTTTATTGTGGTCAAACCGAACTGTTCCATTCAGAGCTACGTGCCGCAGCTCCACGCGCTGCAGGCGTTCAAGCCGACCCGCGCCGTCGTCTCGACGTATCAGGCGATCTCCGGGGCGGGCAAGAGCTTCGCCGAATGGCCGGAGATGGTGGACAACGTCATCCCCTACATCGGCGGCGAGGAGGAGAAGAGCGAGCAGGAGCCGCTGCGCATCTGGGGCCGCGTGGAAGGCGGCGAGATCGTCAAGGCCGACTCGCCGGTCATCACGGCGCAATGCGTCCGCGTGCCCGTGACGGACGGCCATCTCGCGACGGTCTTCGTCTCGTTCGAGCGGAAGCCGTCGAAGGAAGAGATTCTGGAGGCCTGGCGCTCGTACAAGGGCCGGCCGCAGGAGCTGGGACTGCCGAGCGCGCCGAAGCAGTTCATCACGTACTTCGAGGAGAACGACCGTCCGCAGACGAAGCTCGACCGCGACCTCGAGGGCGGCATGGGCGTCACCGCCGGACGGCTGCGCGAAGACACGCTGTTCGACTACAAGTTTGTCGGCCTGTCGCACAACACGCTGCGCGGCGCCGCCGGAGGCGCCGTTCTCATCGCCGAGCTCCTGAAGGCCGAAGGGTATATCCAGCCGAAATAACCTTGCTTAAGCGCGCGAGAGCCGTTTCCATTTGGAAGCGGCCCTCGTTCTTTCATGACTCCGGCTTGTACTTGTGCTTGAGCGCGTTCGACCCGATGCCCGCGATGACCGCCAGCACCAGCGGCCCGAGGTTCCACAGGAACGTGCCGCCCGGCAGCGCCAGATCGAGCGACGCCGCCTTATTGAGCAGCAACACGCCGATCTTGATCAGGAAAAGTGCGACGGCCACCATGAACAGCACATCGAAAAAGCCCTTCAACCGCGGATACGCGAGCTGCTTGCCGTCTCTGATCACCTTCCGGGTCAATGCTTCGTCACTCCTCAGAAGCTCGTCGACCGTCACGCCGAACAGATCGCTGAGCTTGATCAGAATTTCGATGTTCGGGTAGTTCGCGCCGTTTTCCCATTTCGAGACGGACTGCCGGCTGACGAACAGCTTCTCGGCCAGTTCGTCCTGCGTCCAGCCTTTTTTCGTTCGCTCCGCTTTCAGCCGCTCTCCGAAGGTCATGGACCACACTGCCTTCCGTAACGTGATAATGTCAACTGCAAATGAAAATTCCTCAAAATCTGCACTTGAATTTTCCCCATAAGGGGTTAAGATAAGAGATTATTCCATCTTTTGGACCTTTTCTTCCTCGGATTCGGGTCGGAAGAAGCCGGCTTTCTTCTTCTCTTTGATCCGGTAGCTCTCGCCTTTGATGTTGATCGTGCTGGAGTGATGGAGCAACCGATCCAGGATGGCGGTAGCCAGGACGGAATCGCCGAAGATGTCTCCCCAAGAGCCATACGACTTGTTGGAGGTGAGGATGATCGAACCGGTCTCATAACGCTCCGCCACGATCTGAAAGAAGAAGTGAGCGGCCGTATCGTCCATGCGGCGATAGCCAATCTCATCAATGATGAGCAAATTGGGTTTGGTCAGCGTCTTCATTTTCTGGGCGACGGTATTGTTATGCTGGGCCTGCTGCAGCATTTGCACGAGATCGTGAGCCGTTGTGAAATACACGGTGTACCGCTGCTTAATCGCCTCCAGCGCCAGCGCGACGGCCAAGTGGGTCTTCCCCACGCCGGGCGGGCCGAGAAAAATAAGATTCTCCTGGTGCTCCACGAAGCGCAGCGTGGCCAAGTCGCGGATACGACGCTCGTCGATCGACGGTTGAAAGCCAAAGTCGAATTGATCCAGTGTCTTGTGATACGGCAGGTGGGCCATCCGCGTTTTCATGCGGACAAAGCGTTCGCGTTTGGCGACCATCTCTTCTTGCAGCAGCTTGTCGAGAAACTCCAGATACGAATAGTTGTGTTTGGCGGCTTCTTCCGCGTGCGTATGCAGGATTTCTGGAATGCGGCTCCACCCAAACTGCTGAAACGCTTCGTTCAGACGTTCTTGGACGACGATCTTTGCAGGACCCCCTCCTCGAGAAATTGCTCGTAGACCGAAAGTTCGCGTTCCACGACCTGCGGCGTCTCCCGTTGCACCAGACGGGGCAGGGGAACCTGAGCGGGTTTGCCGCTGGCGGAACGGATGCCCTCCATATGTTTGCGGTTCATGACGAGCTGATGACGTCCCGTCGCCTTCTCGTGTTCGGCAATACATTCGCTGCCGGCATAAATCCGGAGGTGCCCATTTTGTTCATCCTGCACCCAAGTTCTTCGGCAATCCGGGTTGTGCTCATGCCTTGCTGCTTCATGTGTTTCAGCACGTAGAATTCCCCATTTCTGATCATAATGTATCTCCCCCATCGGAGGAGATTGTCTGCCGATTATGAGGAATTTTCAAGTGCCGTTATTGGGGATTTTACCACTGCCGCTCACAATAAGTCCATTCTAGTGCGGCCGTGCCGCAATGGGAAGAACGCGCCGGTTACGTCGGCTTTTTCTCCGCGCAACTTGCGGTTGCGATGGCCTCCGTCCGCTCAAATGGGTTATACTGGAAGAGATCATGCGAATGAGCGGGGCTGACCGGAATCATGATCAATATGTCGCTCACGACCCTCTACATGTTTTCCCTGCCTCTCGTGCTCGTTGTCGCAGTCGCGGGCAGGCTGATGTTCAGGTGGAGCCGGCGTTCGTTGATCGTCGGGTCTCTCTTCACGCTGTATCTGCTCTCGGTCCTGAAATTCACGATCCTGCCCATGCCGCAGCCCGAACTTGTCGAAGACATGAGGGCTGTGACCTCCGGCGGGCCGCTTCGCGTCAACTTCAAGCCGCTGTGGCTGGCCGAACACTTCATCTTCCTGGCCGAGGAGCAGGCGCTGAACATCCTGCTGTTCGTTCCGTTCGGCATCCTGTTCAGCTTCTTCGTGCGCGCGCGCCCGGGCAAGGTGCTGCTCGGCGGCCTGGTCGCCTCCATTGCGATCGAGACTCTGCAGCTCGTCCTGTGCCTCGTCATCCGCTATCCGTACCGCGTCATTGATGTGAACGACGTGATCTACAACTTCACCGGCGCCTGCTTCGGCTTCGCGCTGTTCAAGATCGGCACGTTCGCCGGAAGGAAGCTTGCCGGCAGCATGAAGGCCGCCCCTCCATGAACTTGTGCGCCGGAATGAACTCCGTCTTGACCTCCACCGGCTTCACGCGTTCTTCGCTCATGTGAACCCGCTCCTTGATCCGGTAGTGATAAGGCGAGAACACCTCCTGACGAATCGGGAGCGGGATGGGGCGGGGCGATTTCCGGTAGGCCGCGGGCGTCATTCCGAAGGCTTTCCGGAAAGCCCTCGTGAACGCCTCCTGCGACGAAAACCCGTACTTGACCGCGATATCCAGCACACGCTCGTCCGTGTCGCGGAGCTCCAGGGCGGCACGGCCGAGCCGTCGGGACCAGACATAGTCGCGGATGGTCGTCCCGGTGAGCTGATTGAACTGCCGGGAGCAAGCAATAGTACGGCGAGTATCCGAGCTGCTGCGACATCTTGAGCAGGGTCGGGCTCTCCGTCAGGTTGTCCTCCAGCCAGTCCACCATCCGCTGCACCATCTCGTTCCATTCGTATATGGAAGCCTTCCCTCCTTCCACTCCAATCGTACACCGGCCGGCTCCATGCACGCTTGATTCGAGTTGCAAAACGTTCTCTAGGCGTTTGGGTCATAAAGAGGCAATCTTGCGTACGGCATCAACTTTTGTCTCAGCGTTTTCCAGTTTTCCTGAACTTCGTTGACATAGTGTAGATACTCCTCATTTCCGGCAATCTCTTCGACGAAATGATAATGGGTCTTGAACAGATCATTATATCGCACTTCGGCATACAAACATCCGTGTACAAGTGATTGCACCAATTTTTGCTCGTCATCACCGTCTCTGTAATTGATTTTGTATATGCCATTTTCGATCAGGCCCGATATGGAGCCCCATATCAAACTCCAGCGAGCCACACTTGGCAAATGGGTTCTATCGGCTCTGTATTCCTCATCTTTCAGGATTCTCTGCGATATCAAAAAATGGCTTCGAATCGCAAAAGACCACCAATGGAATAGCTCCATGGGTCGAAGATTGAGTCCGACATCCACCCTGTCTTCAAAACATTCGTACAAGTGAATCAGATTTCTGAAACTGTCGGTTGCGGCAAATGCATCCGCATCCATTTCCATCGTTCGATAATCAAGCGGAGAGATCGTCCCGCTTTTCGTGTTCCGGTTTTCATCGAACATCGGAATATATTGCATGTCCTCGTGTTCATAGGCGGTGCAGATATAGGCACAATGACCATTGAGCAAATGTCCCAGTTCATGGGTAAGAATAAAGCGCGATACAAAAATGGTCAGCAGTCCCGCCAGCTTTTTGTCAATCTCTTTGCTGTCCAACATAATGGCTTGTCCATGTTCAAATTTAAGCAACTCGTATGAGCCTTCCATTTCATCTTCATCGAGAGCATTCGAAATCTTCAGGATGTTTTTTGTCTGTGAAGTTGAAATCCAAAAGAAATACTCATAAAAATTGTCCAATACCCCACTGTTGATCAGGATGTGATCGGCTTTATTCTTGCACCACGCTTTGCCGCCCAATCGTGCATCTTCCTTGATGTAGAAATTCAGATTGCAGTCGAAACAATCCCTTCCCAAAATCTCTTTGATAATCCACTGGTACTGTTGATAGATATGCAGCGCTCGCTGTTTGATGTCCGCGTAGAAAAATTCCTTTTTCATCTCCACACATCCCGATTCGTTTGCCATTGCCAACTGAAAGCCCCGGCTGTTACGATGGTTCATTGCTTTTCATCATCTGCCGGATCAGCTCCCGCGGGTCCAAAAGCAGATCCCCGAAATCGTCCTTCACGTCGTTCTCCTTCAAGATGTTGATTTCCTCGTTGATATGCTCCATCCTCCGGTCCAGCTCGGCGACGGTGTTCGCGGCCTCCAGGAGCTGCCGCGTCAAATGCCCGGGCACCTGCTTGTTGTATTTGTAGTAGATCTTGTGCTCGAGGCTCGCCCAGAAGTCCATCGCGATGGTGCGGATCTGCATTTCCACATAGACACGCTCCGTCCGGTCCGACATGAACACCGGGATCTTCAGGATCAGGTGCAGGCTGCGGTAGCCGTTCGGCTTCGGATTCCGGATGTAATCCTTCACCTCCACGACTTCGACGTCGGCCTGGGATTGAATCATCTCGCTGATCCGGTAGATGTCGGACACGAAGGAGCAGATGATGCGGATGCCCGCGATGTCCCGAATTTGTTCCCGGATGACGTCGAGCTTCAGCGGGAGATGTTTTCGTTGCGCCTTCAGGACGATGCTCTTCGCCGACTTCACGCGCGTGACCACGTGCTCGATCGGGTTGTAGTCGTGCATCAGGCGGAACTCTTCCTGCAGGATGTTCACCTTCGTGCCGATCTCTTCGAGGGCGAAACGGTACATCAGGCCGAACCGCGTGATCTTGCCGCGCAGGGCCTTGACCGCCTCAAGGTCAACGGATTCCTGTTCGATCATGGCGTCACGGTCCCTTTCCATGTCTGTTCGTCCGGTTCATGTTCTTCGTATTCCTCGGGGACCGTGTCCCCATTCCACTCTTCCTGCGGGATCCGCAGCTCCATCATGGCGACCCGGCTGTTCCGGTTCGTGCCGTCGGCCGTAAGGTTGAGCTCGAATTTCGCGCCGCCCTTTTCAAACACGCCGTAGCTGAAGTTCCATGTTTCGTCGTATTCGCCGTCTTCGCCGTTCCGGTCGACGCCGGAGGGTTGTCCCAGAACGGTATAGAAATCCCTCAGCCTGAGCCCGTCGGGCATTTTGTACCATCCGATGTGCACCGTGCCGTGGTCCGCGAATTCCGGCTTTCCGGAGTCGGCGTAATCAAATGGGTCGATGAAGAAGACGCTTCCGAAATACTTGGCGTATGCTCCGCCTCCCCAGGAATCCCGTTCCGCGGGCTCGCCGTAGTGCGCGCGCAGCTCCCCGTACGTGATGCCGAGCGGAATGCCCAGCCCGGTCAGCTCCTCTTCCCCCGCTCCCGCGAAAAAATCGTTCCCGAACAGGCCCAGCGGCGACACGTCCCGAATCGAAGCGATCCCGTCCCATACGCCGGCTTCGACCGGTTCGGCGGATTCGTCGGGTTCTGCAGGTTCGGACACTGTCTCTTCCATCGTGTTCCCGCCGGACGGTTCGGCCGGATGCGCGGTTTCGTCCGCGGACGGCCCGACGGCCTCCTCGCGCGCCGCGGGCTCAACCATGGGTTGGCCGCCGTCGGCGGATTTGCCTGAACATCCGGCGAACAACAAAACGGCCAGAATGCAGGCCGGCTTCATCCAGCGTCTCATGCCGTCCCTCCCCCTTCTCGCGAGATGGCATCGGATCGTTTCCATGATATTCCTCGATGTTTCATCTATTATACCCCCGCAAGCAAAAGAGCCCAAGGCGTCTTTTCTCCCAAGGCTCTTCCGCGTTCACCGGGACTTGCCGATCTTCCTCTTGTAAACTACAAACTACATCCAAGAAAAAAAAGAACGGCGCAAGGGTTGCCGCCCCGCGCCGCCGATACCTGCCATCAAGATTCCGCTTCGGACTCCGGTCCGCGCTTCTTCGCCTTGACCACCGCGTTGACGATGCTCGCGGCCAGTCCGCCCCAAATGATCACGATGCCGATGATCATCATCACGATCGCGCTTGCTTCCATTATTGGGACACCTCCTTGGAGTCGCTCACCGAACCGGCCGCCGCCCTGCCCTTGATGTAGGGAAGCAAGAAGCCAATCACAATCGCGAGGACGACAACCACCCATCCGTAAGCGGTCACGAACCAGGTTTCATAGCCTTCGTAGTTGCTCTTGAAGTTCTGAATGAGGCTGTCAATCATCATGTAGCCGAGGACGACCGGCGTAATGACGGCCAGGCAGACCTTCCACCACAGGCCGAGCTTGATGTCGGAAATGCTATTGGCATGCTCCTGCAGCTTGCCAAGCTCCCTCGCGATCCAGGCCACGGCGATGACTTCGACCAGACCGGCCAGCGCCACGCCGAAGTTGTTGATGAAGTAGTCCACGACGTCGAGGAAGTACAGGCCGCCTTTGGAGGAGAACAGGATCGAGACGATCGCCGTCACCCCGCCGCCGTACAGCACGGCTTTCGTGCGGGAGATGCCGAACTTCTCCTGGAGACCGGCGATGTACGTCTCCACGATCGAGATCAGCGACGTCATGCCCGCGAGCACGAGCGATCCGAAGAACAGGAACCCGAAAAGCCCGTTGAGCGCCGGCAAGGTATTGATGATCTGCGGGAACACGACGAACGCCAGACCCACGCCCTTGCTGACCAATTCATTGACCGCGACGCCCTGTTGCGCCGCCATGAAGCCGAGGATGCTGAACACGCCGATGCCGGCCAGCAGCTCGAAACCGGAGTTGGCAAAACCGGTGATGAACGCGTTGTTCGTGATGTCGGATTTCTTTTGCAAATAGCTGGAGTAGGTCACCATGATGGCGAAGCCGATCGACAAGCTGAAGAAGATCTGGCTGTACGCGGCGACCCACACCTTGCCGTCCAGAATCGTATCCCAGTTCGGCTTGAAGAAGGCGTTCAGACCATCCGCCGCGCCTTCCAGCGTCAGGGCGCGGATGACCAGAATGGTGAACAGCACGAGCAGGGTGGGAATCATGATCTTGTTCGCGACTTCGATGCCCTTTTTGACCCCGCTGTACAGAATGAACAGGGCCACCGCCCAGACGATGACGAGCGGAATGAACACGCCCGGCACGATGCCGCCGAACTGACCCGGCGTGTCGGCCAGTTTCAGATACTCGCCGAACAGGAAGCCCCCGGTGTCGTCTCCCCATTTCAGGTTGAAGGAGAACACCGTGTAGGACAACGCCCAGGCGATGACGGCCGCGTAGTAGACCGAGATCACGAAGGAGACGATCAGTTGCCACCAGCCGATCCCTTCGAATCTCTTGTTGATCTTGGCAAACGACCCCGGCGCGGCCGCCCGGTTCCTGTGGCCGATCGCGAACTCCAGGATGAGAATCGGAATCCCCGCGGTCAGCAGCGCAAACAAATACGGGAGAAAGAATGCGCCGCCGCCGTTTTCATAGGCGACACCCGGGAACCGCCAAATGTTCCCCAAGCCGATTGCCGAGCCTGCCGCCGCCATGATGAAGCCGACTCGTGTGCCCTATTGAGGACGGTTTTCCATGGACTTCCCTCCATTGGATTTGTTTAAAGCGCTTTCATTTCTGTATATTACACTATTTTATTTCGTCCGAAAAGTTCAAATTTTGGGACTATCGAATTACTTGACCAGAAAATGTTTCCGACACCTCTTCACGGCAAAGCGGATCAATCCTTCAACACTCCGATATCGATATCGTCAGGTTTGTTAATATATATATACAGGCCTTATTCTTCCTATGCTTGCCGATTGGTTCGGGCAGCCCGCAATTCTCCCTTTCGCATGTTGGAACTGACCCATAGGCGGGCGTATCGCACGCTGAAGAGCGTTGTGACCCTGGAATCTTACCGCAAAGCGGTTCATTGAGGACGCCCCGTCAGAGCGTCCTTTCTTACTTGCCGTCCCGTTTGTCCGCGGTCGTCCCGTTCCGGGCGTTTCTCGCCTTTTTCGCGATTTTCACGGTCTTGGCGACCTTCGCGCTTTTGGCGGCCTTGAACAGCTTGAATCCCTTGACGCCCTTGAGCGCCTTGAGCCCCGTGACGCCCTTGAGCGCCTTCAGCCCGGTCAGGGAGCCGACCGCGACCGCGCCGTCGATCAATGCGGTCACGGACAGGGAGGACAGGACGGCCATGATGCTGATCCACTGTTCCTTGATGTAGGTTTTGAAATCATTCGCCATGATGTACAGCACAACCAGCTCCACGACGAAGAAGACGAGAACATAGATCGACAGGGTGTGGAGCGGCTCCATGAACGGTTCATGCTTGAGCGGCGTGAATCCCAGGATCGTCACCACGACCAGATAAAGCGACAGCATGAGCGACAGCGTCAGGTACCATTGTTTCAGCCTCGACTTGTTCACACGGCTCCCTCCAACTCGTCGAATGGATCAACCATCCGTCTCCCCCGGCGATCGGCGAGCTCGTCGTCATTCCGGCCGCCGTCTTTTTCGTGCTGGCCGTCCTGTTCTCTATTCGTAAATTCACCGATCTGCCCGGCCGTGAAAACGGCGGACCTTGCAGCACTTCGCGCACGAATCAGAAATACCGGGCAATCTCGTCGGGAACCTTGATCCCGGTTCGATTGGACAGATTGAAGCCGACCATGGTCGATTCGGCTTCCGTGACGGGCTCCTCCTTTTGATTGTAAATGACATGCTTTAACGTGAAGCTTTTGATTCCGAGCCGCAACGGAGAAGTGACGATCTTCAGCGTTTCCCCCGCGACGGTTTCCTTCAGGTACACAATCTCGAACTTTTTCATGACAACGGTGATTTGCTCCTCTTCCCTCTTCTTCGCCAGCGGAAAGCCGGCTTGCTCGTACCAATCCCTGCGCGCGTCCTGCACGTACTGAATGTATTTCAGATAACTCATATGGCCGAGCTCATCGATGTCGGATTCGGCAACCCGGATGGTCATGACGGTTTCCATTTCGCATCTCTCCTGTAGTGGGTGACCATTTGACGGCATGGAAGCGATGAATGTTCGGACCGGCGTTCGTCATGGCGTTGTGATCTATTTTCACCAGCATCAATCTGCCTGTATACGACGTGGAGAGATTGAAAACCTTCTTCACCGGGCTCGGATTCGAGGTCAATCCCGAAATTCCCGAGAACGAGCAATCGGTGGCCCTGTTGATCGGCGACAACCTGCAGGTCATGCTGCTTACCCGGGATCTGCTGAAGTCGCTTGCGCAGAAGGAACCCGTGGACGCGATGACGCAGGCGCAAATGACGATTGCCCTGACCTTCGAAAGCCGGGACAAGGTGAACGAGATCAGCGGTCTCTCTTGGCGGGAAGGCGTACGGAGAGCCTGAGGATTACGGCACCATGTATCACTGGGCCTTCGAGGACCCGGACGGCCACATGTGGGCGATCAACCACTTCGAGCATACGGCTCAAGATGGATGAAATCACAGCAAAGCGGGCGGCCTTGTGCCGCCCGCTTGCCTGTCTTCGTCCGGACACCGCTACTTGCCGGAAGCCAGGCCATTGAAGAAATCCGGTATGAACAGGCTGATCTCCGGGACAAACGTGATCAGCAATTGAATCACGAGCAGGATGATGAATTTCGGCCATATGAAGGTCAGCATGTCCGCCACCTTCACCTTGGCGATGGACGAGGTCACGAACAGACACACCCCCACAGGCGGCGTGATCTGGCCGATCGACACATTGACCGCCATGACAACGCCCAGATGAACCGGATCAATGCCGGCCGCCAGGCCGAGCGGCAAGAACAGCGGCGTAAAGATCATCAGCGCGCTGATCGCATCAATGAACGTGCCCGCGATCAGCAGGATGATGTTGATAAGCAGCAGCAGCATGAACGGATTATCGGCGATCGGCCCGAGGAGCTCGATCATTTGCTCCGGCACACGGTGGTAAGAAAGCAGCCACGTAAACAGCGACGCGGTGCCGATGAGCAGAATGATCGCCGCCGAGATTTTGGAAGTCGTCAGCAAAATGTCGCGCATGTCCTTCCATTTCAATTCACGGTAGACGAAACCCGAAATGAGGATCGCATAAATGATGGCGATGACGCCGGATTCCGTCGCGGTGAACATGCCCGACAAAATCCCGCCGACCATGATCGTCGGCATCAGCAGCGCCAGGACGGCATCCTTGAAGCCGGCCGCGATCTCCTTCAGCGTTGCGCGCTTCTCTCTGCCTTTGTAGTTGTATTTTTTGCCGACATAATAGCAATAACCGAGCAGCCCGATCGTAATCAGCACGCCCGGCGCAATCCCCGCCATGAACAGATCGGCGATGGAAGCGTTCGCCATCACGCCATAGAGCACCATGAAGATGCTGGGCGGAATGATGGGCCCCAGGATTGAGGATGTGGCGACAAGACTCGAGGAGAAGCGAAGATCGTACCCTTCCTTCTTCAGCACGGGAATCATCATCCCGCCGATCGCCGCCGCCGTCGCGATCGCGCTTCCCGTCACCGCGGAGAAGAACATGCTGGCCAGCACGACGACCATGGCCAGTCCCGCCGGAAAATGCCCGACCAGCGTCTGCGCGAAGCGGATGAGACGGGCGGAAATCCCCCTGGACATGATTTCCCCGGCCATGATGAAGAACGGAATGGCCAGGAGCGAGAAATTGTCGATTCCCCGGAAGATTCTTCTCGGCACATTGATCAGCAGATCCGGATCCGTGAACAGGAACGACAGGATCGATGTGAAACCCAACGCGTAGGCGATCGGCACCCCGATGAAAAAGAACAAGAACAGCACCGCGATCAGATAGATCATTTTTTCACCAGGTCCTTCACCGTGTAATAGAGCATGAACAGACCGCTGATCGGAATGGCCAGGTACACATGGCCGACTTTCATCGGGAGGAAGCCGACCGACTGACCCGTTCTCAGGTTATCCTGGACCAGCATGAAGCCGTAATAAACAAACACGAAGATGAAGGCAAACACGACGACGATTTCGATGATTTTGCAGATCAGGCGAATGCCGGCGGGCAGTTTCTCGATCAGATCGATTTTCAGGTGTTCCCGATGCTTGACCGCCAGCGCGGAGCCGAACAGCACGAACCAGACGAAGCTGATCATCAAGACTTCCTGCGACCATGACAACGAAATGTTGAAGATGAATCGGCTGAACACCTGAAGCGCCGTAATCAAAACCGTGACCGAGAGCAAGGCACATGTCAGAAATTCCAGCGTATAGCTCAAAAAATGGAGTCTGCTTTTCACGGCCATCTTCCTTTCTCCGGAAAAAGCTCAGGCAGCGTAAGCCGGTTGCGCTTACCCTGCCTGACCTCCGTCCCGCTATTACCGAATGCTTTCAATTTGCGCGATCAGCTCGGGCGGCACTTCTTCGGTCAACACGTTGCGGACGTCCTTCGTCAGCTCCCTGAACGCCTCGATATTCGGCTCCGTGACGACAACGCCTTTCTCCTTGATCTCCTCAAGAATGTTGGCATTGATTTTCGCGAGCTCTTCTCTTTGGTAGAGCTGAGCCTCCTTGAAGGCGTCCGTCACGATTTGCTGCTGCTCCGCGGACAGGCTTTCCCATGCCTTCGTGCTCATGGCCACGGCGCCCGGGGAATAGGTGTGGCCCGTCAGGGACAAGTATTTCTGCACTTCATAGAACTTCATCGAATAGATCGTGTTGAGCGGATTTTCCTGGCCGTCCACGACGCCCTGATCCATCGCGGAATAGAGTTCGTTGAAGCCGAGCGGCACGCCGTTGGCTTTGAGCGCCGCCATGTGCGCATCCCACACCTTCGAAGGCTGGACGCGGATTTTGAGCCCCGCCATGTCCGCCGGTTCGACGATTTCCACCTTGCTGTTCGTGAAGTGGCGGAAGCCGATTTCCCAGAATCCCAGGAATTTCATGCCCTTCGTGTTGGCCTTCTCGATCAATTGTTGTCCGATTTCGCCGTCAATGGTCTTGTAGACATGATCGAGATCACGGAAAAGATAAGGAATGCCGAATACATTCATCTCGGGAACGACATTCGCAAACGAGCTGTCCGCCACCACCGCCGTAATGTCCAATGTGCCGTCCAACACTTGCTCGACGGTTTCGTTTTCGTTGCCAAGCACGCCGTTGTTATAGATTTCGATCTTTACCGCGCCGTTCGTTTTGGCTTCCACGATTTCCTTGAATTTTTCGGCGGCGATTTGATACTGGTGGGTCTGGGAGCCGACATGGGCAAGCCTGAGCGTAATCTCCTTGCCGCTTGACGACGATCCCTTGCTCCCGCCCCCGGCGTTGCCGCCGCATGCGGCCAGCAAAACCGCAATCAGCGCGAACAAGATCAGAGATTTGGCCTTTTTCATTTTTCATTCTCCTTTGGCTTTCAGAATTTGCGTCATTCAATCGATGTCACGATGTCCTTGATCAACGGCAACCCCGGTACGGGCGCGATCAGCACTTCCGTATCCTCGACCGCGCGAATGCTGCACAAGTAGCCCGATTTGCCGTTGACGGAGGCCATGCATTCTTTGCAGGCATTCGCCGAACGGCAGGAGTATCGGACGGACAAGGAAGGATCCCGGAACTCTCTGACCCATAGCAGCGCATCCAGCAAGCTCATTCCCTCGCGGTAGGGAACCTCGAAGGTTTCGATGCGCTGAACCGAATACGCGTCTCCGCGCGTGATATGCAACGTGATCCGCGACATGCTACTCGACTCCTTTGGCGGCGGAGCTGGAACCGGAAAGCGGGACGCTGTCCAGACGCCAGGTATGCTCGTTCGTCAACACATAGCGAATGCTTGCGGGCTGCTCGTCCGTCTGTTCATAATCCAGCCGCACATGCGCACCGCGGGTCTCCTTGCGCATGCGCGCGCCCGCGACGATCGCCTCGCCCAGCTTGATCATGTGGTCCAGCTCGAGCTTTTCAACCAGACTGAGCGCATAACTGCTTGTCCGAGCCAAGGCGGCCTGTGCCAGTCGGCCGCGCAACTCGCCGAGCCTGCGCTCCGCTTCGGCCAGCTTGTCCTCCGTGCGAAGCGGCCCGGCGCCCTCCCACATGATGTGCTGCAATTCGCGCTTCAGCGCGAGCATGGGTACGTCGTCCCGCTGCACCTCCCGCGGATGCCAGAATTGCCGCAGCCGTTCAAACTCGTCGTCAAAGATGGCATCCGGCCACGGCGTCAGCTCCTTCGCCCCGGCCGCTTGCTCTCCCGCGATTCGGCCCGTCACGAACGCTTCCGTCAGGGCATTGCCGGACAGACGGTTTGCGCCATGCATGCCATAGATCAGTTCGCCGCAAGCGTACAGACCGGGAACCGTCGTCTCCATCCGCGGACTGACCTTGACACCGCCCATCGTAAAGTGCGCCATGGGCGCCACTTCGACCATATCCCTCGTCAAATCGACACCCTGGCGAGCCAGAATATCGATGACCGGCCCGAACGCTTCCTTGAGCTTCTGCTCCGGCACCATGCGGAAATCAAGATACGCGCCGCCATGCGGGGAACCTCGGCCCGCCTTCACTTCGCTGAATATCGCGAAAGTGGTCTGGTCGCGCGCCGCCGTATAGACGCCGGACACTTCATTGTTGTACTTGTCCATGAACTCTTCTTGCAGGCCGTTCAGCAGACGGCCGCCGAGCTTGTAACGGAACGGGTCCCACATGATCGGATCAAGGCCGACCAGCGGGGGATGCAAGTGGGCGATGGGAAAGAACTGCACCATCTCCATATCGCGCAGTTCCGCGCCCGCTTCCGCCGCCAGCACAAACCCGTCCCCTGTCATGTTGGCCGACGCGCTGTTGCGCGCATACATCTCGGTCAGCCCGCCCGTCGCCAGGATGATCGCCTTGGCCTTAATCCTCACCGGCTTCATCTGCTCAAAGGCAAAACCGATCGCGCCGGCCGCCCTGCCGTCCTGAACGACAATTTTCGTGATCATGACATTTTTGAGCCGCTTGATGTTCGGCTCTTTCCAGATCGCTTTGCGCAGTCCCGCCGACGTCGCGCCGCCCGTGTTCAGGATATCGACGTAGACGCATCTTCGGCGCGAATGTCCGGGTGCGACGACCTGCGAACGGATGCCTTCCGCCGTGCGCGCCCATTTGACGCCGTAGCCTTCCAGCTCGTTGATCAATTCGGGCGCGCGATCGACAATCGCCCTGACGATGTCCGGATCGGCCAACCCGCGGCTGCCCTTCATCGTATCCTCGAAATGAATGTCCGGATGATCCTCTTCCGCTTCGCCCAATGCGGCCGCCACCGTCATTTGGGCCAGCACGGTCGCGCCGCCACGCCCCACGACGCTCTTGTCCGCAAGAATGACCTTCGCGCCTTCCGCGGAAGCGGCTTTGGCGGCCACCATGCCCGCCGCGCCGGAGCCAATGACCAGCACATCGGTTTGCAGATCCATCGATTCCATCGCATGACTCCTCAGCGTGACAACGTTTTTCTCACGGACTGTACGACGATGCCCGCTTCCGTCAGCGCGGTGCGGATGTTCCGCGCAAATTCCACCGCGCGCACACCGTCGCCATGCACGCAAATGGTTTCCGCCTTGATCGGAATATCCACCTGCTGTTGCGTCCGCACCTTGCCTTCCTTGACCATCCGAATGACCTGCGCCAGGGACTGCTGCTCGTCCGTGATGAGCGCGTCGGGCTCTCTTCGGGACGTCAGGCTCCCGTCCGACTGGTAGGTGCGGTCGGAAAACACCTCGCTCGCGGTTCGCAGACCGATGCGTTCACCTGCCTTGACCAATTCGCTGCCCGCCAGACCGAACAAGATGAGCCCGGGATCCACTTTATACACCGCTTCGGCGATCGCTTCCGCCAGTTTGGCGTTTTTCGCAGCCATGTTGTACAACTCGCCGTGCGCCTTCACGTGCTCGAGCGTGCCGCCTTCGGACTTCACGAACGCCCACAGCGCGCCGATCTGATACACCACAATGTCGTAAGCTTCCTGCGGGGAAATGTCCATGCGGCGGCGGCCAAACCCGACCAGGTCCTGCAAGCCGGGGTGCGCCCCGATGGCCACACCGCGCTCCAGCGCCAACCGGACCGTCTTGCGCATGGTGCTCGCATCTCCCGCATGGAAGCCGCAGGCGATGTTGGCCGACGTCACATACTGAAGAATTTCTTCGTCATGACCGATCCGAAATGCGCCGAAACTTTCACCCATGTCACAGTTCAAATCCACGAATGCCATCTTGGCGACCTCCTATTGCGCATATGCGATAATCGTTTGCTTCAGCAGATCGATGTTCAGGTCAAGCATCATGCGTTTCTGTTGCGCTTCGTTCATATCAACGAGCTCAAAGCGGATCTCGCTGCCGACCTGCGCTTGCGCCAGCAGCGGCAAATCCACCGAAATCACCTCCGCCATCTTCGGATAGCCGCCCGTCGTTTGGCGATCCGCCATCAGTACGATCGGATTTCCGTCTGCGGGAACCTGGATGGTGCCGAACGCCACCGGCTCCGACAACTGTTCCGCAGGTTCGGCCAGCCGCAAAGGCCCTCCTTGCAGCCGATAGCCCATGCGGTCGGATTGCGGCAGCACGATGAACGGCCTGGAGAAGAACTCGGCTCTGCTCTCTTCGGTAAATTTCTCAAATTGTCTGCCGGGCAAAACACGCAGAACGGGCGAAGACGAGTATCTCGGAATGAGCGCATGGCTGACATGCCAGGGCACGGTCGCATGCGTCTCGTGCTTGCGATCCGCGGACCGCAATCGCCTGATGAGCCGCCTGCCGAGCGCGTCTGCGTCTTTCAGCGCGAGCTCGTCCGATTCGCGAAGCGCCCGGCCTTCGAAACCGCCGATTTGCGCGCGCAGATAGGTGGAATAGCTGTTCATGACCTTCGGGACGTTGAACCCGCCGGCGACGGCCAAATACCCTCTCACGCCCGACCTGGCGGTTCCGAATCGAACGGTCTGCCCGGCATTCACCCAGACCGGACGCCACAAGGGCAACTCAGCGTCACCGATTGTCGGGGCAAAATCCGCTCCGCATACCGCGATCAGTGCCGCTTCCCTGAAGAAGAGCGTCGGCCCGACAACCGTCATTTCCAGCGTGGCTTCCGTCTCCTCGTTGCCGACCAGCACATTCGCGACACGATGCGCGAAGGTGTCCATCGCTCCGCCGGCGATAACGCCATACTTCTGATAACCGAACCTGCCCAGATCCTGGACGGTCGTGAGCAGCCCCGGTTTGATCACTTCAATGCTCATGGATCCCGTCGACTCCATCGGTCATACTCTTCGCGGGAAATGGGGTAGAATCGGATCCGATTGCCCGCCTGCAGCAAGGTCGGCGGATGCCGATCCGGCAGAAACAGGGACACCGGCGTTCGCCCGATCAATTGCCAGCCGCCCGGCGTCTCGATCGGATAAATGCCGGTTTGCTCCCCGGCAATTCCGACCGATCCCCTTGGTATGGTCAGGCGCGGCGTCTTTTTGCGCGGCGTGGCGATTCGTTTGTCCATTCCGCCCAAATAGGGAAAGCCCGGCGCAAACCCCAGCATATACACCAGGTAATCGCGGCTGCAGTGGATCCGGATCACTTCCTCGACCGTGAGTTGATTGTGCGCGGCCACTTCCTCCAGATCCGGCCCGAACTCTCCGCCATAGCATACCGGAATCTCGACCAGCTTGGGCGTTGTCTCTTCGTGCGATTGCAACTGATCGAACATGTCCCGGATGCGACGCTGCATGATTTCATATGGCGACAAGGCCAGCCAATCCGACTCCGTTCCCTCCTCGCTCTGTGTCAATACGCTCTTGTACACCTGCAAGGGATCGTAATGGATCGTCACCGAGGTGTAGGCCGGGACGTATTCGATCATGCCTGCCGGGGGATGATCCTCCAGATAAGCCGAAAACAAGGTCACCAGACGATGCGTCTCCGGATCAACACCCGACCCGAGCTCCACCGTTACGGCAGCGTCTCCCAACGGCGAGACGGCATATCCCGCCAAATGCGATCCCCCCTTTCCGTCCATGTGCAATCATCCAATATTTGTCCCGAATTTCGGAACTCATGTACCGTTTTTCAATCTCTTTTATACACATTATTATAGTCGGAATTATAGAGATTGCAATCCTTGATGTCGCCGTTTTTTTGCGATTTCGTTTTCTTTTTGCAAGCAATTCATTGTATACTGATTATCGATATGCCTGCAGGACTCATATCGTGTGAGAATTGTGGAGGACGGTATGGAGCAGCAGATTGCCCCGGTCGCGAAGAACAAAACGGTTGTCCGTTCCATGGAACTGCTTAATCTGTTTATTGCGCATGAGCAATTGACCGTCAGCGAGATGGTCCGATTGTCGAACCTGCCCAAATCAACGGTACATCGGATGATCGGCTCGCTGGAAGAAATGGGTTTCCTGGAAAAAGATCCGGACGGGAAATACGCGCTGGGCATGCTGTTCCTGCAATTCGGCCAGCTCGTCGCGGAGAGACTGGACATTCGGCAAATCGCCCTGCCGATTATGCGGCAACTGCGCGACGAGGTGGAGGAAGCGGTTCACCTGGTCATCCGCAGCGGCCAGGAGGCGGTCTACATCGAAAAGCTGGACACCGATCATCCCGTGCGGTTGTTCACCAAAATCGGACGAAAAGCGCCCCTGTACGCTGGCGCGTCATCGCGTGTGATTCTGGCCTACCTGGAGCCCGAAGAACAGGAAGCCTATCTCGAGCAGGTCACGCTGAAGCCGTTCGGCGTGGGGACCATCACGGACAAGCAGGCGCTGCGCGAAATGCTTCACAACACGAGAAAGACGGGTTACGCCGTCAGCCGCTCGGAACTGGAGAACTACACGGCGGAGGTCAGCGCGCCGCTCTTCGACCATACGGGCAAAATTGCCGGCGCGATCAGCATAGCCGGTCTGGAAGTGAAATTCACGGATGAGGTCGTCGGCGAATTCGCCCATAAACTGAGACAAGCCGCCTGCGACATTTCACGCCGGTTGGGGCATGGCTGAACTTCCGTTTTTTTCGAAATATATTCCGGTACATGGAACAGGAAAGGAAGCAGACCAGATGAGGAAAATGACAGGGGCGGCATTGCTTGTTATGGTCATCGCAGGCGCGCTCTTGTGGAGTTATGAATCCCGCGTGATGAACAACGATACCGATATGACGGTAAAACCAGCAGAAATTCCGGAAGAAACCGAGCGGATATTCAATGTCATCGGCCAGAAAGTCCAATGGTTCGACCTGAACGTGGATCCCGATCAAGTTTTCATGATCAAGATATGGGTGGAACACTTCGAACACGGTGTTCAAAAAGAAAACGTGATCGATTACGGATCGGGCATCGATAGGCCCGATCCTCAAGAAAAACCCGGAAAACTGCATCACAAACAACTGGTGCTCATCTTCTCTCAAAACAACGACGCACAGCATGAACAAAGACGGCTATCCTTCACTTCGGCATTGATCAATGATCGGGGTTCTTCCAGTGCCACCAAGGACGTGTACCTTCCGCTTCCCGCGGGAAGTCAAATGATGTGGATGAACAGCGTGGAAAACGGGTTGAGTCTCGATCAACCCATAACGCTCGGCTCGATCATCGAATTTGATGGTCATACGGTCAACCCGGGTGCCGGCTCTGTCCAGGAATATGATGCGACTGGCGAACTGCCGGAAGAACTCAAACGGCACGAGCGCGTCTTTCTGTTTCGGATGATGCTTCAGGGGCATGAATGACTCCCGTGTTTCCAATTTTGAAGTTTCAGGGCCATCCTTCGCGGGATGGCCCTTTGACTAAATCGTTCGTTCCTCATACGCAAAAGGACTTTCACAAGAATAAATTTCATGGAAGAAACCCATATACGGGATATCCTCTTCAATACACTTTATGCGATACGACAATTCTTCATCGCACTCCGGAACCTCGCCATTGTTTCGCATGACCTCGAACGCGTCGATAATGTTTTCCATGAGGTATGCCTGAATAAACAAGGGTAATTGTTCCAGCATCGATTGCTCGATATTCGTCTCGGATCTGTACCCCTCAAGCACGGTATCAAAATACGCATCCATGAACTTCTTGCGTTTGGCGGCGTCCGGTTCAAACTGTACCCAGCCCACGCCATGTGCCCATAGACCCGCCAAGTCAAACATGTACCAGCCGTAACACGAATTATCGAAATCGTATACCGTGATTTGACCGGTATCAAAATCAATGGAATAGTTCCCGTCGTTGTAATCGAAATGGACCATGCCGAAACTGTCTGGATTCCTGTCCAAACCTTCCAACGTACGCAGAAGTTCTTTCAGCTTCTTCTTTAGCAGATGCAGCGAATCGGGGATCCGTTTCTCAATGGAGTCGGGATTGAATTTGTCAAAGAAACTGTACCTGCGATGGATGGGACGATACCCTTTCGATAGGTGATGCAACTTGCCCAAGACCTTGCCGCAATTATAGAAGTATTCGGATATCGGAGCCCCTTCCCGATAGCGATAGTGATGATCCGCCAGCAGTTCTCCTTTTGCCTTCCTGAACAGACAAACAAAGAACGTGCGATTGTCATAAACGATCTCTTCCAGCATCTTTCCGTTGCGGGACTCGATCACATCGGATACACTGCCGCCGTTCTCAAACAAGTACCTGACAAATTCAACTTCGGCCAGAACATCCTCCCGGCTTCTGTCAGTCAGATAAGCAATTCTGAGTATTTTGGCTTCGGCGCCTGCCGTCTCACAGGCATAAACGACATTCCGCCCTCCATCGTGTGCCTTGACCGGCCGGATTTCATGGCCTTCCAACCCGTACAGCTTCGCAGCCAATGGAAGCAAATACTCATCACTGATCTTCACTGCTTCGCGATAATGGATGAACCTCTCCTCCAATCCGTATCTTCGCAATCACTTTCCATCATGGATCTTACCCCAAAACCTTCCATGCGTCCCGGGTAGACTTTACTTATAGGAATGATTTGCCATTCATCCGCGCTCCACGATCGGCAAACTGTGAAGCATTAATGCGATTCAAACGCATCAATTCCGTATTTCCCGTTGATCGGATCCCGAAACAGAAAGATGCGTATCGGCTTCAGCGTCAGCAGCATGCAAGCCGCGAACAGGACGATCAGCAGAACAAGGCAAGTATACGTGACCCCGACAGGTACCGGCTCGCTCTTCAGCACCAGCGCGGACAACCATTGGCCGAGCCCGATGCTCACTACGAACAGCCCGATGTCCAATGCCAGAATGCTTTTGCGGGTCAACCACGTATAGCCGTAGAAGAGAAGGGGAATCGCGAGCAGGATCGTGACGACGGCAACAAGTCTTGCGGCCATGAAATTGGGATGGTATCCGAAGAACAGAAGTTCAATGATTGACCAGACAAGAGCGGGTATCACGGCAATTTTCATGTGTTCCCATGTGCTTTCATTCACCGCGCCGATGAGGGCCACCCACTTTTTCCCGCCGCTCCATTCATAAACAAAATGCAGCAGCGTGCCGGCGATGGTAATGAACAGAAATCCAAGTACCGCAGGGATCATTAGCACCCGCTCCTGTCTCACTTATGATATGGTTCCCCCCGGTTGATCTTCACCACCCGGTAGATCTGCTCCGCCAGCACGAGCCGCATGAGCTGGTGGGGCAGTGTCATGCGGCCGAAGCTCAGCCGGTGCTGCGCGCGTCGCAGCACGGCCGGGGAGAGGCCGGTCGACCCGCCGATCACGAACACCGCGTGCCCGCTGCCGTAAGTGCCGAGCCGATCCAACCGCTCGGCAAGCTGCTCGCTCGTCCACAGCTCGCCGTCCAGCGTCAGCGCGATCACGAGCGCGTCCGGCTTGATCAGCGCCAGCAGCCGCTCGCCTTCGCGCTCCCGCGCCTGCGCCTCCTCCGCCGGACTCAACGTCTCCGGCACCTTCTCGTCCGGCACCTCGAGAATGTCGAATTTCACATACGGCCTGAGCCGCTTCGTGTACTCCGCGATGCCGTCCGCCAGATACTTCTCCCTGATCTTCCCGACCGCCGCGATCTGGATATGCATCGGCCGTCAGCTCCCGACGGACACCAGCCGCTCTTCGGAAGACGGCGAGTAGAACACATCCCCGTGCATATGCCGGATCCGGTCCCAGTTCGCGGGATTGGTCGTGTCCGGCGCGCGCCCCGCCAGAACGGCCTCGTACAGCGCCGTCTTCTCCTCCAGATGGGCGATGTGCCGCTTGATCTCCTCCAGCTTGGCCAGCGCCTCCTCCTTGTGCTTCATCATGAGCGCGTAGCGCTCCGGAATCGTCGCATCCCCCCGCAGGCACAGATCGACGTACGTCTTGATGTCCTTGATCGACATGCCGGACGCCTTGAGGCATTTCACGCCGTGCAGCCAGTTGATCGCCTTGTCGTCGAACAGCCGGGTGTTGTTCCCGTCGCGCTTCAGGCCCGGCACCAGCCCCTTGTCCGTGTAAAAACGAACCGCGTGCTCGGTAAGTCCCGTCATCCTGGCCGCTTCCTTCACCGTGTACATGCGCCATCCCTCCATACAAAAAAAACCGCTGCTCCCCGCTTGACTTCGTGTAACACGAAGGCTGTAGGCTTATTGTAACGCAAACCGGCCGCGAGCGGAATTCCGCGCCATCCATCCCCGGGGATGCGCGCCGTTTGCCGACACCCATGCCAAGATCAGGAGTGGATACACCATGCATACCGTCACGCTGAACAACGGCGTCAACATGCCGGTCATCGGCATCGGGCTCTGGCAGGTGAACGATCAGCAGGAAGCCGAAAACGCGGTGTACGAAGCGCTCAAGGCCGGCTACCGCCTGATCGATACCGCCGAAGGTTATCTGAACGAGGAGGCGGTCGGCCGGGCGATCAAGCGCAGCGGCGTTCCGCGGGAGGACATTTTCGTCACGACCAAGGTCTGGGTGCAGAATGCCGGCTACGAGAGCACCCGCCGGGCATTCGAGAAATCGCTGAAGAAATTGCAGCTCGACTACCTCGACCTGTACCTGATCCACCAGCCGTTCGGCGACTACTACGGCTCGTGGCGCGCGATGGAAGAACTGTACCGCGAGGGCAGGATCCGCGCCATCGGCGTCAGCAATTTCCTGCCCGACCGCCTGATGGACCTGGTGATGCACAACGAAATCGCACCCCACGTCAACCAGATCGAGACGCACCCGTTCCACCAGCAGGCGGAGACCCAGGCGTTCCTGAAATCGCTCGGCGTGCAGCACCAGTCTTGGGCGCCGTTCGCCGAAGGGCGGAACAACCTGTTCGCCAACGAGACGTTGGCCTCCATCGCCGCCAAGCACGGCAAGACCGTCGCCCAGGTCGTGCTGCGCTGGCTCGTCCAGCGCGATATCGTCGTCATCCCGAAGTCGGTGCGCAAGGAGCGGATCGCCGAAAACTTCGACATTTTCAATTTCACGCTCGACGAGGAAGACATGCAGCGCATCGCCACGCTGGACACGGGCAACACCCTCTTCCTGTCCTACCACGACCCTGAAGTCGCCAAAATGATGGGCAGTTGGAAAGTCGACCTGTAAACCGGCCTGTACACGAACAAAACCCGCGGGCCCAATCGGCTCGCGGGTTGCGTCTTCTTCACACCACCAGAATTTCCGGCGTCCGGTCGCACATGTCGCATGTCGCGGGCGGCTGCCACTCCGCGAACGTCGTTTTCGTCAGGTCGACCAGATCCGGCGCGTCTTCGTATTCGTCCACGAACTTGTCGATCGCCAGTTCCACATGTTCCTTGCATACACAGTACATCCGTTGATCCTGCGCCTTCTTTCTTTACTCCTCTTCCTCGATCCTGTCGGCCAGCTCCAGCGTCACCGTCTGCAGCTTGCCGTCCCGATAGAACGACACCTTGACTTTTTCACCGATCTTTTTGTTCCCGTACAGATACTTGCGCAGTTCCATCGTGCTGCCGATCGGCGTATCGTCCAGCTTGACGATGACATCGTTGAACTTGAGCCCCGCCTTCTTCGCCGGGCCGACCGCCTCGAGCACGATCACGCCGCGCTTCACGTCGCCCGGGAGCTTCAGCTCGTCTTCCCCGGCGCCTTCCCCGTCTTCTCCGTCGTCCTCCGACCCCAGCCATTCCTCAACGAGCCGCTGTTCCCAGTATTGTTCAAGATCCAGCGTATATACGCCGAGATACGGCCGCGGCACATAGCCGGTCTCCAGCAGTTGCTCGACGACCGGCATCACGTTGTGCATCGGAATCGCGAAGCCGACGCCCTCCACGCCGTAATCGGCCACCTTCATGCTGTTGATGCCGACGACTTCCCCGTTCAGATTGACGAGCGCGCCCCCGCTGTTTCCCTGGTTGAGCTGGGCGCTGATCTGGATGACCTCCTGCTCCCAGTCGTAGATCCCGTTCTGGCTGAGCGAGACCGGAATGATCCGCTGGCTCTTGCTCACGATGCCCATCGTCAGCGAATCGCTGAGCCCGAGCGGATTGCCGATCGCGATCACGATCTCCGCTTCCCGCAGCTTGCGCGAATCGCCGATCGTCGCCAGTGTGTCGATGCCCGAACCGTCAATCTTCAGCACCGCGAGATCCGTGATCTGGTCCGTGCCGACGACCTCCGCTTCGCGCGATTCGCCGTTCGAGAGCACCGCCTTCACCTTATCGGCACCGTCGATGACATGATGGTTCGTGATGATGTACGCCTTGCCTTGCTCTTTGCGGAAAATGACCCCCGAACCGAGGCTCGCCTGCTGCAGCGTCAGTTCCTCATCCGGATCGCGCTCCTGCCCCGGACGGAAAAACCGCCCGCCCTTCGGCAGCATCTGCTCGTTGATGATGCTGACCACCGCGGGTTTTACTTTCGCAGACGCCTGCACGATTCGCTCCGACGTATCGGCGGCCATAACGGCGGGCGTCGTGACAACGGTCTCCGGACCGTGCGCGCCCCGCCCGACCCCGAACACCAGGCCGAACAGCAGCGCCGTGCCCAGGGCGCTCACCATCGAGGAGATGAAAGCGAGATAGATCGGACGCAGACCGCCTTCGCCGCGCCATCTGCGCCAGCCGCCGCGGCCGCCGAAACTCCAGCTCCGTCCGCCGCCATCCCGCGCGCGCCGGGATACGCGGGTCGAATAGAAATCGTCGTCGAACAAGCTCATCTTTCAGTCGCTCCTCCCGATGGCCTGGGCGCGTCCGCCTGGTATCCGGTGAATTCAGGAATGTTTTCCGCTGGTCGGGCTACAATGTTAAGCATAAACGATTTTCGGGCTTCTGGCATCCGTCTTCCGGAACATTCCATCCCGATCGAAGGAGCTGAACCGCCGTGAAACAACCGTCAAGCGCGCCGGAGCGCGCATGGGAATTCGTCGATCTGGCCGCCGCGATCGCCGATCTGAAGGAGCAGCATTACCGGCTGCTGCTCACGGTCGGCGCGCTGGCGCAGGCCCTCGAGGCGCGGGGCCTCATCGGCCCGGGCGAGCTGGACGAGCGCGCCGCCCGGCTGGACCGGGACGCGGAAAGCCGGCTGCGCTCCGGACACGCTACCCGAGCACGCGCCGCGTCACGTCGTCCCAGGGCGTAGCCCGGTCGTGCCAGGTCGGCTTCAGAACGTCGTCTTCTTTCTTCAGAAATATGCCCCGGCTCTCCAGAATAGACTCCACCGTCATCCGCGCGAGATCCTGCATGTTGTGGTCCAGACTCAGGTGGGCGAGGTAGACGCGCTTCGTCCGGTCCGTCATCAGTTCGGCCAGCGCCTCGCCCGCCGCGTCGTTCGACAGGTGGCCGACATCGCTCAGAATGCGCCGCTTCACATTCCACGGATAGCGGCCCATGCGCAGCATCTCGACGTCGTGGTTCGCCTCGAGCACGACCACGTCCGAGTCGATGACCGCTTCCTTCACCTTGTCGCTGAAATAGCCGAGATCCGTCACCAGGCTGAGCTTGCAGTCCCCTTCGAGAAAACAATACCCGACCGGTTCCGCCGCGTCGTGCGATACCGGGTATGAGCGGACGACCAGTCCGCCGAATTCGATCTCTCCACCGGTCGCGATCGTCCGGCGGTTCGCGTCCGGGATGCCGGCGGTCTGCCGCTCCATCGCCGCCCACGTCGCCTCGTTCGCGTAGACGGGCAGCTCGTACTTCCGCGCGAAAGCGCCGAGTCCGCTCACGTGGTCCGCGTGTTCGTGCGTCACGAACACCGCGTCGATGTCGGCGGCGTGAATGCCGCGCTCGCGCATCCGTTCCTCCAGCTTCCGCGCGCTCAGCCCCGCGTCAATGAGCAGCGTCACGTCGTCCGTCTGGACGATGGTCGCGTTGCCCGTCGATCCGCTGGCCAAAATCGTAAACCGAAGCCCCATCCGATCCTGTCCTCTCCCGTATCCTTTCGTGTGTCCGTTGCCTTGTCGCCGCATGGGGCGGCGCTTCGTCCGTCCGGCCCGCTCCGTCCGCGGCCGCTACACGCCTTCCGCTTCCCCGTCCGTCTCGGACGCGGCCGCATCCTGCTCGGTGGCCACCGCGCCGCTGATGGCGTTGATATAGTAGACCGATCCGTCCTCCAGCACAACCCGCCACGAGGGCTCCGCCGCCTGGATGTCGTCCGTGTTGAACAACTGTCCGTGGTAGCCGAGCCGGATTTCCTTGATGACCGCGCCCGGCTGCAGGTAATTGTCAATCAGCGGCGCCAGCGCCTTGGAGGCGGGCAGCACCGTCTGCGGCTCGCTCATCTCGCCGATCACCGTCTCGATCCGGTCCTGCCGGTAGGCGACGATCTTCTGATTGCTGTAGTACAGCTCGAGCTTCACGTCGAAGATCGGCCGCCCGTCATCGGCGATGCGGGTGAAGACGAACGCCTCGTCCGTCTGAAGCGCGGGGTCGAACCGGTACAGTTCCAGATCGGGTATCGTCTTCCCCAATCCTTCTACTAATTCGCGTTCGGAGAACACAATCCTGCTGTCGACCTGCGGATCGAGGGGAATGATGTCGGACGCGCCGCCGCTGCCGTCGTAGCGGAACTGCAGATCGCCCATCTTCGGCGTGCCGCCGGGCACGCTGGCCGTGATCGTGATGTCCTTCTCCTGCATGATGCGCCGCGTATCCTCGGGCAGCGCGGTCAGGTCGACGTTCGGATTGACCTGATCGCGGACATTGAGCCAGAGCTGGTACCCGAGCAGCAGGTTGAGCACCAGGAACGAGAAAATGAGCACGCTTTTCGCCCGACCCCAATCCATCGCGCTTCCACCTCCCGCAACCCGTCTGTTCTGTCCATCCGAAAACCGCTCCATGCGGGTCCGACGCTTCCGGGACGCCAATGCCCTCCCGGAAAACCGTCATTCCGCCGGCTGTTCTTCCGCCGCGGCTTCCCCATTGTCCGGCTGTGCTTCCGCCTGTTCCGCCGCGCCGTCCTCCGGCTCCGTTTCGCCGCCTTCTTCCGGCACTTCCTCCGCCGTTTCGGCCTCTCCTGCCGCGGGCGCTTCGTCGCCCGCCTCTGTCCCGGTTTCCTCGCCCGCTTCGGCGGCGCCCTCCGTTTCGCCCTCCGCGAGCGCGGGATCGCCGGCTTCTCCTTCCGGCACGCCTGCCGCATCGTCCGCTTCCCCGCGGCTTGCGCCATCCGCCTGATTCGGCGCACCGTAATCGAACGACGCGGCGGCCGCCTGGTCCTTCACACCCTTCATCAGCGACTGGACCGTGCCGTCGATGAACCGCACCGCCCAGACCGGCTCCATGACAAGCGTCCGGTCCTCGGCAAGCGTGACCACCTGCGCCGGGAACACCGCCGAGATCTCGCGCAGGCGCGCGTAGGTTTCCAGCGACATCCGGAGCCGATCGCCGCCCGGCAGCCAGCGGATCTCGGTGTTCTTCTGCCGCTCGCCGAGATTGAGCAGCGAGCGCTCGTAGACGACGGCCGTGCCCTGCTGCATCAACAGCCGGATCTGCCCGTACTTGACGCCGCCTCCGCCGATCAGCGGATACCGCTCATGGTATTGCTGGAACACAATGTTCCGCCCGCCCGCATTCACCGCGCCGGGCACGAACCGGTATCTTCCGTCCCAGCCGCCGTGCTGATTCACGAACTGCACCGCGGCTGTGACGTTGTCCGCGAGATTGTCCGCGCTGTCCTGCATCGGCACCGGGTCTGTGAATACCATCCAGGTGTCGTCCGATTCGAGCTGCAGCCCGCGCTTGCCGTCCGTGTAGATGACTTGCCCGCTTCGGTCCTCGAGATACCTCGTCTTGTTCGGGTCGAAGAACAGGCTGCGCTGCATCTGCTGCGGCGAGAACGACGTGTACCCGAACGAGTAGGCAACCGCCTCGATCGGCTCCACCGGCAGATAGATGTCGTTCCGCCACAGCGTGTACGACGGCATGTAGCTGCCCAGTCCGGCGAGATCCGCGATCTCGTCGGCGGTCAGCGGCGAACGGGAAGCCATGTACACCGTAAAGCCGTCCGCGCTGAAGAAATAGATTTCCGCCGTGCTTCTCCCGGGGAAATTCCGCTTCAACAGCCAGATGCGGTCGATCTCGTCGTTCAGGAACAGAATGTCGCCGTCGATCTGCATCGTCTTCTGCAACAGCGCGACGGGCATGGCGCCGCCGAAGCGCAGCTCGACGCCCTGCGTGTTCCGCCGCAGCTCGTCCCAGTCGCGCGCCGAACGGGACAGCCGCTGCATGCCGCGGTATTCGCCGGCGGTCACCTGGTCGTAGATCCGGATGTAGTAGCCCGTCTCCGGATACAGGATCGCATGCCGGTCGCCGCCCAGATGCAGCACCATGTCCTCGGGATACAGCACCTCGTCGATGCGCAGCGGATCGCCCATCTGCTCGGGCGAGATGTACTCCTGCTCCGTGCGGACGGTCGCGCCGATCTCGGGGAAATTGTAGACGAGAAAATAGCTCTGCACGAGGCTGAGCGCAACGAGCCCGATCAGCAGCGCGGTCTTCAGCCTCTCCATCATCCCGCGTCACCTCCCCGGCGAAGCGGCAGCGTGAACGTCACCGTCGTGCCGCGGTTCACTTCCGACTCCAGCTCGATCGTGCCGCCGTGCGCCTTGATGATTTCCCGGGCAATGGACAGGCCCAGACCGGTGCCGCCCATGTTGCGCGAGCGCGCCTTGTCAACCCGGTAGAACCGTTCGAAGATGCGCGCCTGGTCCTTCTCCGGTATGCCCATCCCGTTGTCCTTCACGCTGATGGACACCGTGTCCGGCGAGGGCTTCCGCGCGGAGATCTCGATATGGCCGCCGTCTTGCGTATATTTGATCGCGTTGGACATCAGATTGTCGAGCACCTGGTCGATCTGATCGCGGTCGAACCACGCGGTCTCGATGCCGTCCTCGATCAGCACCGAGCCGCCGATCCCCTTTTGCTTCATCTGGAACGAAAAACGGTCCGACACTTCCTCCAGCATCTCCCGCACATTGACCTCGACCGGCCGGAGCCGCTCCTGGTTCGAGTCGAGCCGGGACAGGTGCAGGAGATCGTTCACGAGCCGGATCATCCGGTTCGATTCGCCGCGGATGACGCCGACGAACCGCTTCGCCAGCTCCGGCTCCTCGAGCGCGCCGTCGTCGAGCGCCTCGACATAGCTCTTGATCGTCGTCAGCGGTGTGCGCAGCTCATGCGACACGTTCGCGACGAACTCCCGCCGCGAGCGCTCGAGCTGCTCCTGCTCCGTGACGTCGTGCAGCACCGCGATCGCGCCGGAAATCGTCCGGTCGCGCCGGTAGATCGGCGTCAGCGTCACGTGCATCAGCCACTCGCCGCCGTCGTCCGGAAGCGGCCGCACGACGATTGTCGAATGCTCGACCCCGGTCTGGAGCTGGTGCAGTTCTTCCTTCGGTATGCCGAGCAGCTCCGACATCGGCATGCCGATCGCCTGCTTCACGCCGAGCATCTCGCGGGCGCGGCGGTTCGTGACGATGACCCGCCCGTTCTCGTCCGCCGCCACGACGCCGTCGCTCATGTTCGCGAGGATCGACGCCAGCTTCTCCTTCTCCTCCTCGTTCGCGGAGAGCGCTTCCTGCAGCCGGCTCGTCATGTAGTTGAACGCTTCGCTGAGCCGCCCGATCTCGTCGTCGCCGTAGACCGGCACCTGCTCGTCGAACCGGCCTTCCGCGACCGCCGTCGCCTGGCGGGTCAGCCCTTTGATCGGATTCGTGATCGTATGGGCGAGCAGCACGCCGAGCACCCCGGTCAGCCCGAGCGCGATCAGCATCCCCGTGACGAAAATCCGGTTGATCCCCCGCATCGTCGCGTACAGATCTTCCATCGACGCGACGACGTAGACGACCCCGACCACGCGGCTCTGTCCGCGCGACGTGTCGAAGGCGGGGCGGGCGATCACTTTTTTCCGGATGTTGTCCGTGTCGATGATCTCTTCCTCGTTGTCCCGGATGCCCTGCAGCGCCCGGCTGACGATGAGCGTCGTGTTCTTGCGCCCGATGATGTCCCTCCGGTCGGGCTCCGATGTCGCGAGCACCCGGCCGCTCGCGTCCAGCACCTGGATCTCGGCCTGGCTGATGTTGAACAGCGAGCTGACGAGGTTGCCGAGATCCTCCGCCACCTCGTCCCCGGCCGCTTCGCCCGCTTCCCCCTGATCCGAGGTCAGCGCGTCCTCGACCAGCACCGTGAGCATGTTGACCTGGTCGTTCAGATTGTCCGAGAACGACCGCGTCAGCGAATTTTTCGTCGTGCTGATGAAGTAGACCCCGATGAGCTGCATCGCGATCAGGATGAGCAGCACGTAAATGATGATCAGCTTGACCTGGATCGTGTGGAAGAAGCGCGTCCGCTTCATGCGCCCGCGAAGCCTCCCGATTTCGGGTTGCGCATCATGTAGCCGAGCCCGCGGCGGGTCAAAATGTACTCCGGCCGGCTCGGATCGTCCTCGATTTTCTCGCGGAGACGGCGGATCGTCACGTCGACCGTGCGCACGTCCCCGAAATATTCAAACCCCCACACCGCCTGCAGCAGATGCTCGCGCGTCATCACCTTGCCGCAGTTGCGCGCGAGATAGTGGACGAGCTCGAACTCGCGGTGCGTCAGGTCGAGCGGCTCGCCGTTCTTGTATACGACGTACATGTCCGTATCGATGAACAGGTTGAAAATCTTCAGGCCCTGCCGCTCCGGCTGCCGTTCGCCCTCGTCCGCGCTTCCGCCCGCCGCGGCCTCCTGCAGCTTCCGCTGGCGCCGGAGGTGCGCCTTCACCCGCGCCAGCAGCTCGCGCGTGCTGAACGGCTTCGTGACGTAATCATCGGCGCCCAGCTCGAGACCGAGCACCTTGTCCAGCTCCGTGTCCTTCGCGGTGAGCATGATGATCGGCGTCTGCATGCGGGCGCGCACTTCACGGCACACATCCATGCCGTCCTTCACCGGCAGCATCAGATCGAGCAGAATGAGGTCCGGCTTCTCGCTGAACGCCAGCTCGACGGCCTGTCCGCCGTCGAATGCGCAGATGACCTCGTATCCTTCCTTCTCCAGATTGAACTTCAGGATATCCGCAATCGGCTGTTCGTCGTCCACAACCAGAATTTTGCCTTGCATGCGATCACCGCCGTCCAAGCAGAGTTTCTCTGCTATCAGTGTACCATATCCGGGCGGGCGAGTCCCGCCGAATATGCGGGTTGCCGCTTTAACGCGAAGAAGCATCACCCCGCTCCGGGGCGATGCTTCCCGTGTTCATGCATGGATGAGTGCGGTCACAGATAGTTGAGCGGATTCTTCGGCGTGCCGTTCTTGTGGATCTCGAAATGCAGGTGGACGCCCGTCGAGTTGCCGGTGCTGCCCATGACGCCGATTTTCTCGCCCTTCTCGACGATCTGGCCCTTCTTCACGTTGATCTTGCTGAGATGGCCGTAGACCGTCTCGTATCCGTTCTGATGGTCAATGATGACGGCGTTGCCCAGTCCGTTCTTCTTTCCGGCGAATTTGACGACGCCGGTATCCGCGGCGAGAATCGACTTGTTGCCGATGATATCGATGCCCTTGTGCTGCCGGCCCCAGCGCTTGCCGAACTTGCTCGTGATTTTCGCGCCGCTGACCGGCCAGGAGAACTTGCCCGTGCCCGTGCCCTTGATCACCTTCGTGCCGCGCATGACGATCGCCGGCACGGCCGGTTCGATCACCTGCTCGTCCACAATGTCCTCGCTCATCAGCCAGCCGTTCTGCTTCACGAGGCGGTAGGTCACGCGCTTCGTTCCCGGCACGCCGGCCTGAATCGTCTTCTCCTGGCCGGCCCGCATTTCGTCGTTCTTCCGGACGATCACTTCCGGTTCGATCTCTTCGATCTCCGACACCGTCTCCACCGTCTCGACCGTCACGAACGGCTGCAGCACCGTCAGATCCAGCTCGTCGCCGACCCGGATCAGGTCGTCCTCGATCCACGGATTGTTCATGTAGATGATTTCGGGAGAGATGTCGAACCTGCTGGCGATGCAACTGATGCAATCGCCCTTCTGCACAATGTAGGTCGTCTTCTTCGTCGTGCCTTCCATGAGCCGCTGGTAGAGCGTCTCCGCGTCGGACACGCGCCCGGGCTCAATCGCCACCCGGCCCGTATCCACCTGCTCCACGATGCGGACCGACTCGAGATGCGCCTTCGGCTCGGCGCTCTCCGCCGCCTCGTCGCCCGCGTAGGCCAGCGCCGTCACCTGGAGCGGCTTGACCGGCGCGACGCCGTCCGTACCGGCGACCTGGTAGGCGAATTCCGACTTGATCCGCTCGAGCACCTGCTTGGCGGTCTCCTCGTCCGGAACCACGGCGATCAGCTTGCCGTTCACCCGCACCTCGACGCCGACGGCGTGGCTGTCCAGCATTCCCTCGAGAACCGCGAGCGCCGCCTCCGTCTCCGGCTTGGCCAGGATATCATTCTTCTCCACGTAGGACAGCACGCCGGTCTCGAGCTCCATCGTGATGCCCGGATACGCGGCCGCGAGCTCTGCCCGCTTCGCGTTCAGGAACGCCTCGACGGCTTCCTTCGACTCGACCGTGCCGATCAGCGTTCCGTTTCGGTACAACTCGTAATAGGTGAAGGTGTCGGCTTCGATATCGGCCTGAACCGGCTGGTGCCCATAAGACGCGCCGCCGGCCAGCACAACCGCCGAGCAGGCGACGATCAGCGTCCATCTGGCGGTCGATCGGGAGAACACGCTTACATTCGGTATGACGAACTTTCGAATCTTGCCTTTCCGGTCCGGGATCCGGACGCGGGTCCGTTCGCGCATGGCGCGAAGCTTCTCACGCAACGCCCGGATCGGTGCCCTGTAATCGGTCATGATCGTCTCCTTGGCAATGGATGCGTCCGATTGTGGAACGTCGTTGTCAAAAACTAATAATATAGGCGTAACGACCCATTAAAGTCGTCACGCCTATAAATGTAGCACAGCTCACAAAAACCGGGCAATGCCGGGAGACGCCGCGCACGATTAATATTTCCTCAGAATATTTTCAGAATTTCCTCAGAATTTGTTAAGAATCTCCATCAATTCGTCATATTCCTCGCGGTCGAGCCAGGTCGCGACAATCTGCTGCACCTGCAGCATTTCCTCCTCCGTAAGTCCGCCTTCCGTGAACTCGGAGATCCGTTGCCATTCTTCCTGCGGCACCTTGCCGACCAGAATCGCGAACAACCGGTTCCGCTCCTCATCGGTGAGCCGGGATTTCGCCTCGAGCAGTTCCTCCGTCGAGACGACGACGCCGGAGCCGCCCGCCGCGCCGTGCGCTTCCGGCCCCTTGCCGAAGCCGGATTCCTCCCCGGAACCGCGCGGTTCTCCGTCCTCTTCGACCGGGCTGCCGCCGTCCCCGGGCCGCCATCCGGCCGACTCTTCGACTATTCCGGCGCCGTCCTCCCGCTCCGGCCTCCATCCCGCGTCATCCGGCGCTGCTCCGCCTT
>Ga0207866_1000920_pt1 | contig 34442 bp, 30 predicted proteins | sample HigsolmetaAR203D_FD_184835 | JGI IMG/M metagenome (GOLD analysis project Ga0207866, IMG submission 184835) | Ionic liquid and high solid enriched microbial communities from the Joint BioEnergy Institute, USA - AR20-3-D (SPAdes) (version 2) ...
ACTAATACCAGAAAAATGAAACGCCAATCCCATAAGGAAGAACACCAAAAGCGCTTACAAGGGAAAGGTTCTTTTCAAGTTCGCATCCAGAATCCAAAAAAGGTGCCCACACTAGCTTGACTCAGACCGATCGAAGCCTGTTTCTTGACGTTCCTCTCGGCGCTTCGCTATAATGGTTTCTATTATTGAACGGACAAGCGCTCGCGCTTTTCATGTCGGGAGGAAATGGATACGGATGAGCAAGCCGAATGAATTGGTCGTTGTGCTGGATTTCGGCGGCCAGTACAACCAGTTGATCGCCAGAAGAATCCGCGATCTGGGCGTGTACAGCGAACTGATGCCCTGGAACACGCCGGTGGAAAAACTGAGACAGCTGAACCCGAAGGGCATCGTGTTTTCGGGCGGACCGTCCAGCGTGTATGAAGAAGGAGCGCCGATGCCCGATCCTGAAGTGTACGAACTGGGCGTGCCGATCCTCGGCATCTGCTACGGCATGCAGCTCATGACCCATCAGCTCAAGGGCAGGGTGGAGCGCGCAGACAAACGGGAATACGGCAAGGCTTCGGTCACCTTCCACCGCGCCGAGGGTCTTGCCCGCGGGCTCGACTGCGAGCAGGTGGTGTGGATGAGCCACGGCGACCGCGTGGCCGAGCCGCCGCAAGGGTTTGTCATCGACGCGGGAACGCCCCACGCGCCGGTGGCGGCCATGAGCCATCCGGCCAAAAGGCTGTACGCGGTCCAGTTCCATCCGGAAGTGCGGCATACGGTCAACGGCAACGAGATGATTAAAAACTTCCTGTTCCATGTCTGCGGCTGCGAGGGCAGCTGGACGATGGAATCGTTCATTGAGGATACGATCCGCGACATCCGCGCGGAGGTGGGCGACGCCCGGGTGCTGTGCGCCCTGAGCGGAGGCGTCGATTCGTCGGTGGTGGCGACGCTGGTGCACCGGGCGATCGGCGACCAGCTGACGTGCATGTTCATTGACCACGGATTGCTGCGCAAGGGCGAGGCGGACAGCGTCATGGACACCTTTGCCGGCAAGTTCCACATGAATGTGATCAAAATCGACGCCAGCAGGCGGTTTCTCGAAAAACTGTCCGGCGTGACCGATCCGGAGCAGAAGCGCAAAATCATCGGCAACGAGTTCATCCGCGTGTTCGAGGAGGAATCGGCCAAGCTGGGCGATTTCGCGTTTCTCGCCCAGGGCACTCTGTACACGGACATCATTGAAAGCGGCACGGCGACGGCGCAGACGATCAAATCGCACCACAACGTGGGCGGGCTGCCGGAGGACATGAAATTCCGGCTGGTGGAGCCGCTGAAAAAACTGTTCAAGGACGAGGTCCGAAAGGTCGGCGAGGAGCTGGGGCTGCCGAGGGAAATCGTGTGGCGCCAGCCGTTCCCGGGGCCGGGGCTGGCCATCCGCGTGCTCGGCGAGGTGACGGAGGAAAAACTCCAGATCGTGCGGGAGTCCGACGCGATCCTCCGGGAAGAAATCGCGAAGGCGGGACTCGACCGGGAAATCTGGCAGTATTTCACCGCCCTGCCGAACATGAAAAGCGTCGGCGTCATGGGCGACGCCCGCACCTATTCGTATACGGTGGGCATCCGCGCGGTGACGTCCATCGACGGCATGACGGCCGACTGGGCGCGCATCCCCTGGGACGTGCTCGAAACAATATCCAATCGGATCGTCAATGAGGTGGACAACGTGAACCGGGTCGTCTACGACATCACTTCGAAGCCGCCCGCCACGATCGAGTGGGAGTGAGGCGCAAAAGTGTTCGATGGCGGATGATGTACTGTAAAAATGCATGATATTTTCCAGAAAAACCCCGGATGTGCGCCTATGAGATGTATTTTTACATTACATTCGGCCCAAATTTCCATCCGGGTGCTTCAGGGGATGTATTTTTGCATTACATTGGAGCCAATCCGGAAAAAATCGTCCGAATGTAGTGCAGAAATGCAGTTCGGAAAGGCTTGCATGAGGCAGGCGATTCGCCGGATGATGACAGATCCGGATGATTCGCCTGTTTTTTTGGATATTTTGGCAAAACGTTCCGAATAATTTTTTCAAGTTTGGATAAAATGTTCGGTTTTCCTGTTGACAAATTGTGACATCAACCACTAAAATGAGTGGCAGGAAACAAAGGCGGATGAAAAATCTGGTTGTGATCCGGCTTTCCCTGAAACAGCGGCAAAAATTCCCCATTCATCTTATGAACGCGAAATGGAGGGTTTTTCAGGAATAATTTCCATCTGTTTTCAGGAAGCTAAGGATGAACAATCAGATTTTTGTTTGCCGACAAACTTTTACATAGCCTTGCAGGTTCAAAGTACAAAAAGGAGGATTTGGCATTGTCTAACAACGTGAGCAATGCGAATGAGAAAGGACTGGCCAGGTTTTTCGAGTTTTCGAAGCACGGCACCAACTATCGCCGTGAAATCCTGGCCGGGATCACCACGTTCCTGGCCATGGCGTACATCCTGGCGGTCAACCCGATCACGCTGACAGCGGACGGAGCGACCGGCATGGATTACGGCGCCGTTTTCACCGCCACGGCCATCGCATCGATCATCGGTACGTTAATCATGGGGCTTTACGCCAAATATCCGATCGCCCTCGCTCCGGGGATGGGCCTGAACGCCTTCTTTGCCTACACGGTCGTCCTGGGCATGGGCATTCCGTGGCAGCAGGCGCTGGCCGGAGTATTCGTGTCCGGTATCATCTTTCTGATTCTGGCCATTTCGGGCTTGCGGGAAGTTGTCATCAACGCCATTCCCGCGGGAATGAAATACGCGGTGTCTGCCGGGATCGGCCTGTTCATCGCCTTTATCGGCCTGCAGAACGGCGGGATTATTGTGGACAACCCCGCCACCCTGGTATCTCTGGGCTCTTTTGAGGAACCGGGCACGCTGCTTGCGCTTTTCGGCATTGTGGTGACGGCCGTCCTCATGACCCGCAAAATCAACGGGGCCATTTTCTACGGCATCGTCATCACGGCGATTGTCGGCATGATTTTCGGACTTGTGCAGGTTCCTGACCGGGTCGTCAGTGCACCTCCCTCCGCAAGCGGCTTCATGGCTTTTTGGGAGCCGTTTACGGATCCGAGCATCATGTTCAGCGGCACAATGCTGATCGTCATCTTCACTTTTCTGTTTGTGGATTTCTTTGACACCGCCGGTACCCTGGTCGGTGTGGCCAGCCAGGCCGGACTGATGCAGGGGGACAAACTGCCCCGCGCCGGCAGGGCGCTGGCCGCCGACTCCGTCGCCACCATCGCGGGGGCAGCGGTCGGCACATCCACGACGACTTCCTACATCGAGTCGTCCGCCGGGGTGGCCGCCGGAGGCCGTACCGGATTGACGGCGATTGTGACGGCGATCTGTTTCGCGCTCGCGCTGTTTTTCTCTCCGGTGCTGTCCGTCATCACTTCCGAAGTGACCGCGGCGGCGCTGGTCATGGTCGGCGTGCTCATGGCCGCCAACCTGGCCAAGATCAACTGGCAGGATATCAGCGAAGCGGCTCCGGCCTTCATCACTGCCGTGACCATGCCGCTCGCATACAGCATCTCCACCGGGATTGCCCTCGGCTTCATCCTGTACCCGCTGACGAAGATCATCCGCGGGGAAGGGAAACAGGTGCACCCGATCATGTACCTGCTCTTTGTCGTGTTCCTGCTGTACTTCATCTTCCTGAGGGAGTAGCAGGGTGACTGGAGCCTGAGGGAGCAGCGGGGTGATCGAGGGAGCGGCTGAGCAAGCCGCACATTCCTGCACTGCTCCTGCAAAAAACACGAAAATTACGGCCGGGTTCGCCCGCTGCTGCACGGAAGTGCGCCAGCGGCAGCCCGGCCGATTTTTATTCCTTGGGACGGAAGCATCGGGCAGCCTCGATACCGGCCGGGTGGAGCGCCGAAGCCGTGTTCGGCGGCTGCGACCCGGCCGGCGTTTGGATGCCTGATCAGTTCGTCCTGACGATCCAGTCATCCAGGGAAAAATCGCTGCGGGAAATGCCCTCCAGATGCAGAAACTCCTTGGTTTGCCGCAGCAGTTCCAGCCCTTCGCTGGTGAACGGCTCCTCCGGGAACTGGTCCAGCGGGAAGGACACCTTCACCACATCGACGGAATACTCCGCCACTTCCGCATAAAATTCATAGTACGCTTCGCTGTTGTTCCGCGCGTCCCGGATCGCCTCGGCGCGGATGTCGTTCCAGATCCGCGGAAACTCCGGATGTTTTTGCAAAAACTCGTCCTTGATCACCGTCACGGAGCTGCCTCTGAGCAGCGGCCGGTTCTTCGCCTCATCGATCGTTTTGTATCCGCCCTTTTCCAGGACGAGCGGTCCGACTCCGGACGGGAAGGCGTAGGCGGCGATGTCTCCCCGCGCCAGGGCCGCTTCCGCGTCGGACGGCAGGATGTGGAGCACCTTCGTGCTTTTTTCCAGGTCCTCTTCCTTCAGCACACCGAGGAGATAGCGGTGCATGTAGGAGCCCTGCGCGGTGGAAACCTTCTTGCCTTGCAGATCCTGGACGGAGGAGGGGCCGTCCTCCCGGACGACGAGCCAGACGTTCATGCCGACATGCGTCTGGTTGATCAGCCGGGTGTTCAGGCCGGCCGATTTGGCGTTGATCGCCGGAGTGTCTCCGTAAATGCCGACGTCGATGCTGCCCGCCGCCAGCGCCTCGTTCAGGTTCGGGCCGTTGGGGAAGTTGTATACCTCAATGGAGGTGACCCCGTACTTGCCCAGCTCCTTCTCCAGCAGGCCGATGTTTTGGGCCCAGCCTTCGGGACCCGTCAGCAGCTTTTTGTTCGTCGGCGAGATGAATCCGATGCGCAGGGTGGAGGGCAGTTCGATGTTGGTTCCGCCGCCGGAACCGCCCGCGCCAGCGCCGCCTGATCCCGCGCCGCCCGTTGGACCGGTTGTCTTGGCTTGAGCCTGCTGGCCGGCCGCGGTTGTGCCGCCGCCCTCCGCGCCGGAGCCGCAGGCGCTCAGGACGGTCAGAATCGCCAGGACTGCCGCCAGCGCGGCCAGGGCGGTGAGGCGCGACATATCGTTTTTGCCGTTATTGCTGTTTTTCATCTTTCTCAACCTTTTCATCCTTTCATCCGCAGGTTGGTTTCCTGTCAATGATTCATGTACCGGAAAACGATGTGCATTTCGTCCTTGGCCGCCGTCGATTTTCGGCCCCTTCCCCAGCCCACGTTTTTGCGGTAGCTCCCGAGCAGGCCCTCCTCCGCCAGGCGGTCTTCGTCCACGATCGCGTGTTCCTCGGCCTGCGGCGCCACATACAGAGCATCGGCCGGGCAGTACAGTTCGCACATGAAGCAGGTCTGGCAATCCTCATGCCTCGCGATGACGGGCGGACCGTCCGGTGCCGCCTCAAACACGCCGGTGGGGCAAACGGACACGCATTGGTTGCACCGGATGCAGCGCGTGGGACTGATGAGCTCGATCATTGGACGCTTTCCTCCTTGAGATTTGCAAATTGTTTGAACGATGTCGGGTCCGGGGCGGCCCAGATTTGGTCCAGCCCTCCGGTCAGCAGCCGGTAATGCTGCGCCGGGTCCTGGGCGGGGAAGTCGTCGCGGCGGTGCATTCCCCTCGTTTCGGTGCGGGCGAGACCGCTCACGTACATCCATCTGGCCGTGGCCGTCATTGCCGCGGCTTCGCGGACGCGGACGACATTGCCGTCGCGGGCCTGCAGACCGTTTTTCAACTGATGCCAGAGGCGGTGCAGCTGGTTGAGGGAAGAGCGCAGCGTCGACTCCCGGCGGAACCAGTTGCGGTCGAGCGGAAACACTTCATCCTGCACCGCCCGGATGATTTCCGACGTGTCCGGCAGACCGGGCTGGTCGAAGGCGCGGGCCGGGATGCCGGTCGATTCGGACAGCGCCCGCGCGTTCCGGCGGGAGCCGAGGGCGCCCAGCGTGCGGGCATGCCGCGCGGCGCCGCGGCCGGCGAACCAGCCGGAGGACATCGCCCATGCCGCATTGTGGCTGCCGCCGCCGGTGAACCCGCCGCAGATCAGCTCGCGGGTGGCCGCGTCGCCAGCCGCGAACAGCCCGGGAACCTTCGTCGCGCAATGCTCGTTCATGATGCGGATGCCGCCCGTTCCCCGCACCGTTCCTTCATATCGCAGCGTCACCGGAAACCGGTCGGTGAACGGATTGATGCCCAGTCGGTCAAAGGCCAGGAAAAAGTTCGGCTGGGCAAGGCGCATCGCCCTCTGCAGCAGTTCGTCCGCCTTGTCGAGGCGCGCGTACACCGGCTGGGTCAGCAGGGTGCGGGCAATGACCGAGCGGCCCCGCTGGGAACCGGCCCCCTCAATCACCGTGCCGTCCTCGTAATAGAAGGTCGCAAAACTGTAGAAGGCGGATTTGGTGATGGAGGAAAACGCCGGCGCAAGGGAATAGGCGGTGGAAAACTCCATGCCCGACAGGTCCGCGCCCGCTTCCGCTGCCATCAGGTAGCCGTCGCCCGTGAGCACATTGGTGCCGAGCGCCTTGCTCAGAAAGGCGCATCCTCCCGTGGCGATGATGACGGCGGCCGCTTCGATGCGCCACGGTTTGCTGGTCGAGCGGTTGATGCCCCTGGCTCCCGCCACGCCGTGGGAATCGGCGAGGAGTTCCAGCGCGGGATGGTGGTCGAGGATGCGGACGCCGTGTTTTTTCACCTGTTTGCGCATCAGCTTCATGTACTCCGGACCCTGCAGCGATTTGCGGTAAGAGCTGCCGAATTCATCGACGGGAAAAGGATAGCCCCAAAGCGCGAGGCGGTTGACGTTGTCGTAGGTTTGATCGAGCACCCGTTTCATCCATTCGCGGTCGGCCAGGAAGCCGCCCATGCCCTCCCGGCTTTGCATCGCCTTTTCCCGTTCCTCCGGGTCGGGCTTTACGTACCAGACTCCGTTTCCCGACGGAGCGGTTGCTCCGCTGGTGCCGCAGTATCCTTTGTCGACGAGGATGACGGACGCTCCTTCCTGCGCGGCGGAGATCGCCGCCCAGGCGCCTGCCGGACCTCCGCCGATGACCAGCACGTCGGTTTGCAAACGCAGTTCTTCCTGTTTGCTCATCTCTGTATGACCTCCTTGTTCGATCCATTTTGTATGAGAGAACCCTCAAGAAAGAAAAAGAGTACGCCATGGCGACAAGCTCGATGCCAGTTCGGTGCCAGTTCGATGCAAGTTCGATGCAAGTTCGATGGTGACCGCCTTGCGGTGATGGCTGTTCAGATGGAAAACGTGACCGACCTCTGCCTCTCCTCCGCTGCCGAAGACATGGTGCCGTTCAGCAGCCGGTCCAGAATCGTCTGTTCAAACCAGGCAAAACCGCTGTCTTTGATCCTTGGCCGGGCCAACGAGATGTTCACCTCCCAGTCGATGTTTCCTTGATCGATGAGCACGACGCGGTCGGCCAGGGTGACGGCCTCGCTCACATCGTGCGTGACGAGAACGAGGGTGAAGCGAAACTCCTGCCACAGCCTTTCAATGAGCCGCTGCATTTCCAGCCGGGTGAGGGCGTCGAGCGCGCCCAGCGGTTCGTCGAGCAATAGCAGCCGGGGCTTAGCGACCAGCGCCCGGGCGAGGGCGACCCGCTGGCGCTGGCCGCCGGACAGCGTGCTCGGCCATGCGGACGCTTTTTCGGCAAGTCCCACCTGTTCCAGCGCGTGAAGGGCCGTGTTGCGATCCCGGTCGGACGTCCCGAGACGGACGTTGTCGATGACCCGTTTCCAGGGCAGAAGCCGGGAGTCCTGGAACAGAACGCGGACGTCCTGGGGGATGCCGCGGACCGGCTGCGCGCCGATCCGGATCGAGCCTTCCGTCGGCTGATCCAGGCCGGCGATGAGGCGCAGCAGCGTGCTTTTGCCGCAGCCGCTGCGGCCGACGATGGCGACGCACTCCCCTTCCCGGATGTGAAGGTTGACTCCCTTCAGCACGGTGGTGCCGCCGAACCGTTTGCCGACTTCCCGGATGGAAAGCGGCAGCCCCCTGATTCCCGGCAGTTGGCTGATCCTGCTGGTTTCCATGAACGATCCCTCCTCGGTGAAGTTTCCCGTGTTGATGAAGCCTTTCAGGGCTGGGCGCTGAAATTGTGGTGCCACTTCAGCCAGCGCCGCTCCAAGATTTTGGCGATCCAGTCGGACAGTTTGCCGAGCAGGGCGTAGATGAGCACGCACAGGACGACGACGTCCATATGCATGAACTCCCTGGCGTGGGTGGCCATGTAGCCGATGCCCGCGTCGGCTGCGATCGTTTCCGCGACGATCAGGGTGATCCACATGATGCCGAGGGAAAAGCGCAGCCCGAGCAGGATGCTGGGCAGAGCGCCGGGCAGGATGATCTGCGTGAACAGCGACCATTTGCCGAGCCCGTACACTTTTCCCATTTCAATAAGGCCGGGGTCCACGGAGCGGATGCCGTGGAACGTGTTGATGTAGATCGGAAAGGCGACGCCGAGGGCGACAAGGAACAGCTTCGACGTCTCCCCGATGCCGAACCAGATGATGACGAGCGGGATCATCGCCAGGTGGGGGATGTTCCGCAGCATCTGCACCGTGGTGTCGATGAACCGTTCCGCGACGGGCAGCACCCCGTTCAGCAGCCCGAGCAAAAACGCGATGCTTCCCCCGATCAGAAATCCGATCAGAGCCCGCTTCGTGCTGACATAGGCGTGCTCGAGCAGCGTTCCGTCCCGCAGCGTGTCAATCAAGGCGGCGGCAACCTCCAGGGGCGTCGGAAGGATTCTCCCGGCGAGCCATCCCTCCAGCCCGGCCAACTGCCATGCGGCCAGGATCAGGACAGGGATGAGCCATGGCTGCCAGGAGTTTGCCGCTGCGGTCAAGCGTTTTGGTTTGCCCGTTTTCATGAAGCAACCACCTTTCTTTGGAATAAAAAAAGGAGATTTCCATGGTTTCGGCAAACCAGGAAATCTCCAGTGGTCCAGTCGATTTCGGGAGACAAATTCATATTAATGTACTTGGTTTACTCTGTATATTAGCGCGGGCGTTTGCGGATGTCAACGGTTTTTTTTGAAGGGAAAAACGGTAACGGAAATGAGCGACGTTATTCGGGGGGTGGAAACGCCTTCCCGGATTTTAAGGGAAATGAGAGACCTTATTTCGCTCATTTGTTCATGAAAACTGCAAAAATGGAGCGAATAAGGGCGCTCAGTTCCGTTAGCGTCCGGACCCCCCGATTTTGCCCGAAATAAGGTCTCCCAGTTCCGTTAGAGCGCGAACGTGCCTTCCGTGCGGACGTGCCAGCGGGCTGGCGTGCCCGCGCACGGCCCGGCGCCGACCCTCCGGCCCGCTCCCTCGAGCAGCCGCCCTTCATCCGGCAGTCGGGCGCGGGATGCGCTCCGCCATGCGGCATCTCAGGCAATGTGCCGCAGAAAAAGCGAACTTTTATCAAAAACATTCATACAAACGTTCGCTTTTTGGTTGACATCCCATGTCCCTCACTGCTAAACTGATAGAGGAAGGAAAATGTCGCACAAGGTCAGGAATGGAAATGGACCCCACTTCCGGCAAACGAACCATACAATTTCATCATGTCCTCGTATATGTTCGGGAATTGGCCCGAATGTCTCTACCCGAAAACCGTAAATTTTTGGACTACGGGGAGCATGCGTTGGCGCGGCAGCAGCAAGGCTGGCGCGGGCTTTCGCGTGTCTTCGGATTCCAGAAAGTAAGGTCGGCTTTTGCCGCCTGCTTTTCTTTTTTTGCCGAAAATCGTTGCGAGGACGCCGGCGGCCGGAAATCCGATGGATTGGCAATCTCGTGGGATTGCCAGGAAGGAAATGCCGGTTCTAGTCGCATAGTCACATTGACGAAATGTCACATTGGCGGGAGGAATGGACTGTGGCGGATCAACCGTTGGTCGGCGTGATCATGGGCAGCAGGTCGGACTGGGAAACGATGATGCATGCCTGCGCGGTTTTGGAGGAACTGGAAATTCCCTACGAAAGAAAGGTCGTGTCCGCGCACCGCACGCCGGATCTGATGTTCGAGTACGCGGAAAAGGCGGCCGGGCGGGGGCTGAAGGTCATCATCGCGGGAGCGGGCGGAGCGGCGCATCTGCCCGGCATGGTGGCGGCGAAAACAGTGCTGCCCGTCATTGGCGTTCCCGTGCAGAGCGCGGCGCTGAACGGGCTTGATTCGCTCCTGTCCATCGTGCAGATGCCCGGCGGCATCCCGGTGGCCACCGTCGCCATCGGCAAGGCCGGGGCGACCAACGCGGGACTGCTCGCCGCGCAGATCATCGGAGCATTCGATCCGGCCATCCGGCAAAGAATAACAGAGAGGCGCGAGCGCATCCGCGACGAGGTCATCGCCGCGAGCGATCTGAGCGATCTTGATGTATAGCGACAAGTATAGCGACGAATGGCGAGTACACAAAAACCATCGAGGGAGGGCGAGGGATGGCGCAGCAACGGACGATCATGCGCGAACGGACCATCCTGCCCGGCAGCACGATCGGGGTGCTGGGCGGCGGGCAGCTGGGGCGCATGATGGCGCTGGCCGGCCGGGCCATGGGGTACCGGTTCGTTACGCTGGACCCGGCGGAAGATTCCCCTTGCGGCCAGGTGGCCGACCGGCAGATCACGGCGCCCTACAGCGACCTGGCGGCGGCGCGGGAAATGGCCCGCCTGGCGGATGTCATCACTTACGAGTTTGAGAATGTGAGCGCCGAAGTGGCCGAAATGCTCAGCCGCGAAGCGTATGTGCCGCAGGGCAGCCGGCTGCTTCACACGACCCAGCACCGCCTGCGGGAGAAGCGGGCGGTGGAGGCGGCGGGCGTTCGGGTGGCGCCCTATGCGGAGGTGCGCAGCCTGGACGATTTGCAGGGCGCCATCGGGCGGCTCGGACTCCCCGCCGTGCTCAAAACGTGCACCGGCGGCTACGACGGCAAAGGGCAGTGGGTGATCCGCGGGGGGGAGGAAGCGGAGGCGGCGTTTCGGGAATTGTCCCGAAATACGGAGGAACTGGTGCTGGAGAAGTTTGTCAACTTTTCCCGGGAAATATCCGTCATCGCCGCGCGCAGTCCGCGCGGGGAAATCGCGGTTTTTCCGCCGGCGGAGAACGTCCACGTCGACAACATCCTGCACCTTTCCATCGTTCCGGCGCGGATCGGCGAGGAGACGGCCCGGCAGGCGTCGGAAATGGCCAGCCGTATCGCAGAACACATGGATGTCGTCGGGCTCATCGCCGTGGAAATGTTCGTCGAACCGGACGGAAGCCTGTATGTGAACGAGCTGGCTCCCCGGCCGCACAACTCCGGCCACTATACAATGGAAGCGTGCCGGACATCCCAGTTTGAGCAGCATATCCGCGCGGTCTGCAATTTGCCGTTGGGCCCCGTGGGCCTTCTGACCCCGGTGGTCATGGTCAACATTCTCGGGCAGCATGTCGAGCCGGTTTTGGAGTTTTTTGCCGATCCGCACGCGAGCGAGCTGTCCGGACGGCTTGGGGTCGCGCCCAAGCTGCACCTGTACGGCAAACGGGAAGCGAAGAAACAGCGCAAAATGGGACATATCAACCTGCTCTGCGACGATCCGGCGAATGCCCTGCAGTGGATCCGGGAAACGGGCATCTGGCAGGAGGAACTGCGGAAAGCCGGGATCGAACCAGCCGGGAAATAATTTATGTGATTAAGTATTCATCTAGTATACAACCGGAGCTCATCAAATATACGCCTGAAAGTTCTTTTATACGCCCAAATGCTTTTTGTGCCCGGCTCTGTACCGGGATCAAGGTTGGAAAGGCATCATGCATTCATCCTATAAAGCGGAGGTATTTCAGCAATGATCGAACGTTACACCCGCCCGGAAATGGCGGCCATCTGGACGGAGGAAAACAGGTTCAAGGCATGGCTCGAGGTGGAGCTGTGCGCCTGCGAGGCCTGGGCGGAGCTCGGCGTCATTCCGAAGGAAGACGTGGAGGCGCTGCGGCGCAATGCCCGGTTCGACATCCGGCGCATTTATGAGATTGAGCAGGAAACCCGCCACGATGTCATCGCCTTTACCCGCGCCGTTTCGGAATCCCTCGGGCCGGAACGAAAATGGGTGCACTACGGTTTGACGTCCACCGACGTCGTCGACACAGCCCAGGGATATTTGCTGAAGCAGGCCAACGCCATTCTCGAGCGGGACATTCTCCATTTCATCGACATTTTGAGAGAACAGGCCGTCCGCTACAAGGACACCGTCATGATGGGCCGCACCCACGGCGTGCACGCGGAGCCGACGACCTTCGGCCTCAAGCTGGCGCTGTGGCATGAGGAAATGAAGCGCAACCTGGAGCGGTTCCGGCAGGCGGCGGATGGCGTGCAGTACGGGAAAATTTCCGGCGCCGTCGGCACCTACGCCAACATCGAGCCGTTCATCGAAGAGTACGTCTGCGGCAAGCTCGGCATCAAGCCGGCTCCGATATCGACGCAGACGCTGCAGCGCGACCGGCACGCCGCCTACCTGTCGGTGCTGGCGCTCATCGCCACCTCGCTCGACAAGTTCGCCACGGAAATCCGGGCGCTGCAGAAGAGCGAGTTCCGGGAGGTGGAGGAGCCTTTCGCCAAAGGGCAAAAGGGATCCTCGGCCATGCCGCACAAGCGCAACCCGATCGGCTGCGAGAACATCTCCGGCCTGGCCCGGGTCGTCCGCGGCCACATGCTCTCCGCCTACGAAAACGTGCCGCTCTGGCACGAACGGGACATTTCCCATTCGTCCGTCGAGCGCATCATTTTGCCGGATTCCACCATCCTGCTCAACTACATGCTGAACAGGCTCGGCAACATCATCAAAAACCTGACGGTGTTCCCGGAAAACATGAAGCGCAACATGGAGCGCACCTACGGCGTGCCGTTCTCCGGCAGGGTCATGACGAAGCTGATCGACAAGGGCTTCAGCCGGGAGCAGGCCTATGACACGGTGCAGCCGCGGGCCATGCAGGCATGGGAGGAACAGCGCCAGTTCAAGGACATCATCCTCGAGGACGAGGTCATCACGCAGTCGCTCACCCCCGAGGAAATCGACGACTGCTTCAACCCGTCCTGGCATTTGAAGCATGTCGACACGATTTTCCGCAGGCTCGGACTGATCTGATCCGACAGCAAGCAAGAATTCCATCGCATGAACAGGAGGCTTCGCCATCGTGAACGATACCGCCGCGATGTCCACCGCCGCCCCGTATGTCCGGGCTTCGCTCCTTCACAAGGGCAAGGTGCGGGAACTGTATGATCTGGGCGAACATTTGCTCATCGTGGTCACCGACCGCATTTCCGCCTTTGACTACGTGCTGAGCCCGCCCGTGCCGGACAAGGGAATAGTTTTGAACCAACTGAGCGCCTTCTGGTTTCGCCGGACGGAGCACATCGTGCCCAACCATGTGGTGCACACCGATGTGGAACCGCTGGTGGAAGCGGGCGTCATCGCCCGCGAGCACGCGGATCTGTTCCGCGACCGGATCATGGTCGCCCGCCGGGCACAGCGCATCGATGTCGAATGCGTCGTGCGCGGGTACATTACCGGCGGCGGCTGGAGACAATATGCGCAATCGGGCGCAGTCAACGGCATCACACTGCCGCGGGGGCTGCGCAAAAACGACCGTCTGCCCGAACCGCTGTTTACGCCGGCGGCCAAAAACGACGTCGGCCATGACGAGGACATCACCTTCGAAGAGATGGAGCGGCGGATCGGCGGTGAACTGGCCGGCCGGGTCCGGGAGCTGAGCCTGAGGCTGTACGAATTCGGGCGAGCGTTTTGCGAGGAGAAGGGCATCCTGCTGGCCGACTGCAAGTTCGAGTTCGGGCTCCTGGACGGCGGGCTGATCCTGATCGACGAGCTGTTCACCCCGGATTCGTCCCGTTTTTGGGCGAAAGAAAATTACGCGCTCGACATCGACATCGACAGCATGGACAAGGAACCGGTGCGCACGTACCTGGCCAATTCCGGCTGGGACAGGGAAAGCGAGCCGGATCCGCTGCCGGAGGACATCGTGCGGGCGACGGCCGCGAGGTACCGGGACATTTTCCGGCGGCTGACCGGGCAGTGAGCGGCGGCTGGCCGGGGAGTAACGACGGCTGACCGGGCAGTGAGCGGTCGCCCGACAGGGAAGGGACCCGGGAAGCTGGACGGGGCAGCCGCGAGACCGCCGCGTAACGGTCATGTTTGACCGTCAGAACAAAACAATCGGATTCTAACGGTCATTCATGTCCGTTAGAAGCATATCACCACCGGAAATAACCGTTACAGAACGCCTGACGGACAAAAATGGCCGTTAGAGATGAGCATAAACCTGTAACGGACAAAAATGACCGTTGGAAGAAACCAACTGAGGAGGCAAAGGGATGCTCAAAGCTTCGGTTTACGTGACGATCAAGGAAAGCGTGCTGGACCCGCAGGGCAACGCGGTGAAGGGGGCTCTGCATTCGCTCGGTTTTCAGGAAGTGGCGAACGTCCGCATCGGCAAGTACATGGAGCTGACGCTGGACACCGACGACCGCGGCGAGGCGGAACAACGCATTCGCGCGATGTGCGAGAAGCTGCTGGCGAACACGGTCATCGAAGACTACCGCTTTGAACTGGAGGGTTAGGACATGAACTTTGGCGTGCTTGTTTTTCCGGGCTCCAACTGCGATCTGGACTGTTACAAGGCGGTGGAGGAGACGGTCCGGCAGCCGGTGGAATACGTCTGGCATACCGCGACGGATTTGTCCAAATACGACTGCATCATCGTCCCCGGCGGTTTTTCCTACGGAGATTACCTGCGCAGCGGCGCCATCGCCCGCTTCACCAACGTCATGCAGGCGCTCGGGGAAGAGGCGGAAAAGGGGAAGTTCGTGATCGGCATCTGCAACGGGTTCCAGATCCTGCTGGAAGCCGGTCTCCTTCCCGGGGCGATGCTGCGCAACCGGACGCTCAAATTCCGCTGCCATCAGGCACGGCTGAAGGTTGTGAACGCCGGCACCCCGTTCACCACGGACTATGAGGAAGGCGAAATCATCTCGATCCCGATTGCCCACGGGGAAGGAAACTACTACTGCGACGAGGCGACGCTCAGGGAGCTGAAGGAAAACAGGCAGATCGTGTTCCAGTACGCGGGAGAAAACCCGAACGGCTCCGTCGCCGACATCGCCGGCATCTGCAACCGGCAGGGCAATGTGCTCGGCATGATGCCCCATCCGGAGCGGGCGGTGGACCGGCTGCTCGGCTCGGAGGACGGCAGGCGGCTGTTTACGTCAATCTTGAAAACATGGAGGGAGCGGCATGGCGCAGCGGTTATCGGATAAAGAAGCGGTGAAAGAGCCGGCCAAGGAGCCGACGGCGGAACAGATCGCCGAGCAGAAAATCTACCGGCAGATGGGCGTCACCGATCACGAGTATGATCTGATCTGCCAATATCTCGGACGCAAGCCGAACTACACGGAGATCGGCGTGTTCAGCGTCATGTGGTCGGAACACTGTTCCTACAAAAACTCCAAGCCGGTGCTTCGCCGCTTCCCGACGAAAGGCCCGCGGGTGCTGGTCGGCCCGGGCGAAGGGGCCGGCATCGTCGACATCGGCGACAACCAGGCCGTCGTGTTCAAAATCGAGAGCCACAACCACCCGTCGGCGATCGAACCGTACCAGGGAGCGGCCACCGGCGTGGGCGGCATCCTGCGCGACATTTTTTCCATGGGCGCGCGTCCCGTCGCCATTCTCAACAGCCTCCGCTTTGGCAATCTGCGCAACGAGCGGGTGAAGTACCTGTTTGAGAACGTCGTCGCCGGCATCGCCGGGTACGGCAATTGCGTCGGGGTGCCGACGGTCGGCGGCGAGGTCATGTTTGACGAAAGCTACGAGGGCAACCCGCTCGTCAACGCGATGTGCGTCGGCATCATTGACCACGACAAGATTCAGCGCGGCGTGGCGAAGGGCATCGGCAACCCGGTGTTTTATGTCGGGCCGGCCACCGGCCGCGACGGCATCCACGGCGCGACCTTCGCCTCCGAGGAGCTGACGGAGGAATCGGAATCGAAGCGTCCGGCGGTGCAGGTTGGCGACCCGTTCATGGAAAAACTGGTGATGGAGGCGTGCCTTGAGCTGATCGACTCCGGCATCGTCCTCGGCATCCAGGACATGGGGGCGGCGGGACTCACCTGCTCCAGCTCGGAGATGGCCAGCAAGGCGGGCAACGGCATGGAGCTGTATCTCGACAAGGTGCCGCAGCGGGAAGAGGGGATGACGCCCTACGAAATGATGCTGTCCGAATCGCAGGAGCGGATGCTGTTCGTCGTCGCTCCGGAAAACCGGGAGAAGGCGAAGGAAATTTTCGCCCGTTGGGGTGTCATCTGCGAGGAGGTCGGAAAGGTGACCGACGACGGGCGCCTCAAGCTGATTCACCGCGGCGAGGTCGTTGGCGACATCCCGGTCAAGGCGCTGGTGGACGACTGCCCGGTGTACGAGCGTCCGGCTTCAAAGCCGCCGGCCTACTACGAAGAAGGCGGCCGGGTGGATACGCTGCGCTATCCCGAGGTGACCGACCTGAACGGGGCGCTGGAGCGCATTCTGGCCTCGCCGACGGTGGCCAGCAAGGAATGGGTGTACAGCCAGTACGACTACATGGTGCGCACCGACACGATCGTCTGGCCGGGGTCAGACGCCGCCGTCGTCCGCGTGCCGGGGACGCGCAAGGCGCTGGCGATGACGACCGACTGCAACGGCCGGTACGTGTACCTCGACCCGCAGGTCGGCGGCCGGATCGCCGTCTGCGAGGCGGCGCGCAACATCGTCTGCTCCGGCGGCGAGCCGCTGGCGATCACCGACAATCTCAACTTCGGCAATCCGGAAAAGCCGGAGGTGTTCTGGCAGCTGGAAAACGCCGCCGAAGGCATCTCCGAAGCCTGCCGCGCCCTCGGGACGCCGGTCATCGGCGGCAACGTGAGCCTGTACAATGAAAACGCCAAAGGCGCGATCTATCCGACCCCGGTCATCGGCATGGTCGGTCTCGTGCACGATGTGGACCATGTGACGACGCAGGGGTTCAAGGCGGCGGGCGACGTCATCATCCTGCTCGGCGAAACGAAGGCGGAGCTCGGCGGCAGCGAGTTCCAGTACGTCATCCACGGGGTGACGGAGGGGCGGCCGCCGGCCATCAACCTGGAGCTGGAAAAAAGGCTGCTGGATGCCGTCGGCACGGCCATCCGCGAAGGCCTCGTGCGCTCGGCCCATGACCTGTCCGAAGGCGGGCTCGCCGTCGCGTTGGCGGAATCGTGCATCAGCGGCGGACTCGGCGCCGATGTGGAATGGCATGTGGAGCTGAGGGCCGATCACGCGCTGTTCAGCGAAAGCCAGTCGCGCATCCTGCTGTCAGCATCTCCCGAGCACGCCATGCAGGTGCTTCACATCGCCGCTTCGCGGGGCGTTCCGGCGGCGGTCATCGGGAAGGTGCAGGAGTCGGAGCTCACCGTGCGCGTCAACGGCAAGGAGGTCATCCGTTCCGAAGTGGAGCGGCTGAGCAAAATCTGGAAGGATGCGATCCCATGTCTGCTCGGCAAGTGAGGAACCCGTTGGCAGGCGGAGCGATGTCAGGCCAGCCTCTGTGGACGGGTCAATATTACAACGAAGGATCCTGGCTGGAACATGACGGCGTGTGGGACAAACTGAAGGAAGAATGCGGCGTGTTCGGGGTTTTCGGCCATCAGGACGCTTCCTTCCTGTCTTACTACGGCCTGCACGCCCTGCAGCACCGTGGCCAGGAGAGCGCGGGCATCTGCGTGTCCAACGGCGCCGATTTCCGCTATCACCGGGATATGGGGCTCGTCAAGGAAGTGTTCGACAACGACCGGCTGAAAGAGCTGCGCGGCCACATGGCCATCGCCCATGTGCGCTACTCGACCTCGGGCGAAAGCCAGCTGGCCAACGCCCAGCCCCTCGTGTTCAAGTACCGGGAAGGGGATCTCGCGCTGGCCACCAACGGCAACCTGACCAATGCGCGGAAGCTGCGCCGGGAGTTGGAGAAGCAGGGGTCCATTTTTCAGACGTCCAGCGACACCGAGGTGGTGGCGCACCTGATCGCCCGCAGCAAGCATAACGACATCGTTCCGGCTGTCAAGGAGGCGCTCGGCCAGATCGAAGGCGCCTTCGCCTTCCTGTTCATGACCCGGGACACGATCATCGCCGCCCTCGATCCGAACGGGCTTCGGCCGTTCGTGTTCGGGCGGCTCGGCAACGCCTATGTATTCGCTTCGGAAACGTGCGCCTTCGACGCCATCGGCGCGACGTACGTCCGGGATGTCCGGCCGGGAGAGATGATCATCATCGACCGGGACGGTCTGCGCTATGACCGCTTTGCCGAGCCGCAGCGCAGCGCGATCTGCGCGATGGAGTTCATTTATTTCGCCCGCCCGGACAGCGACGTGGACGGCATCAACGTGCACAGCGCGCGCAAGATGATGGGCCGCCTGCTCGCCATGGAATCGTTTGTGGACGCCGACGTCGTCACCGGCGTGCCGGACTCGAGCATTTCCGCGGCGATCGGCTATGCGGAGCAGACGGGTATTCCCTATGAGCTCGGGCTGATCAAAAACCGCTACACCGGCCGGACGTTCATCGAGCCGAGCCAGGAGCTGCGCGAGCAGGGCGTGAAGATGAAGCTGAGCGCGGTGCGGAAGGTGGTGGAGGGCAAGCGCGTCGTCATGATCGACGATTCCATCGTGCGCGGCACGACCAGCCTGCGCATCGTCCGGCTGCTGAGGGAGGCGGGCGCCAGGGAGGTGCACGTGCGCATCACCTCGCCGCCGTTCATGAACCCGTGTTTTTACGGCATCGACACCCCGAGCCGCGGGGAGCTGATCGCCTCCTCCAAAAGCGTGGAAGAAATCCGCAAGGCCATCGACGCGGATTCCCTCTACTTTTTGTCCAAGGAAGGGATGTTCCGGGCGTTCGGCAAAAACGCCGCGCTGGTCAACCACGGGCTGTGCACGGCGTGTTTTGACAACGAGTATCCGACCCGGCTGGTGGATCACGACGAGCACGAGCCGGCGAAGCTGACATACAAGAGATAGTTTCGAAGGGATGGGGTACGGTGTCTGAAGCGTACAAAAAGGCCGGAGTCGACATCGCCGCCGGCAACGAAGCGGTTGAACGGATGAAAAAACACGTGCAGAAAACGTTCCGCCCCGAAGTGCTGAGCGGCCTCGGCGGCTTCGGCGGCCTGTTCGCCCTGAACGCGAAGGCGTACGAGGATCCGGTGCTCGTCTCCGGCACGGACGGGGTCGGCACGAAGCTGAAGCTCGCCTTTGCCCTGGACAAGCATGACACGATCGGCATCGACGCGGTGGCGATGTGCGTCAACGACATCGCCGTGACCGGGGCGGAGCCGCTGTTTTTCCTCGATTATCTCGCCTGCGGGAAGCTGGTGCCGGAAAAAATCGAGGCCATCGTCAAGGGCGTCTCCGACGGCTGCGTCCAGGCCGGCTGCGCCCTGATCGGCGGCGAGACGGCGGAAATGCCGGGCATGTATGCGGACGGAGAATACGACATCGCCGGCTTTGCCGTCGGCATCGTGGACCGCAAGGACATCATCGACGGCTCGCGCATCCGGCCGGGCGACGCGATCATCGGGCTTGCTTCGAGCGGGGTGCACAGCAACGGTTTTTCACTGGTGAGAAGGCTGCTGCTGGAAGAGAAGGAATATGATCTGAGGGACCGGATCCCGGGACTGGACCGCCCCCTCGGGGAGACGCTGCTTGAACCGACCAAAATCTATGTGAAAGCGGTGCAGGCGCTGAAAAAGGCGGCGGACATCAAGGGGCTCGCCCACATTACCGGCGGAGGGTTTCTCGAAAACATCCCGCGCGTGCTGCCGGAAGACACGGACGCATCTATCCGGCTCGGCAGCTGGCCGGTGCTGCCCGTTTTCGAACTGCTGCGGGAGGCGGGCAATCTGACCCGGGACGATCTGTACCGCACGTTCAACATGGGCATCGGCATGGTCGTCATCGCGCCCGCCGATGAGGCGGAAGCGGTCATCCGGGCGGCGGAGGAAGCCGGCGAAAAGGCGTACCGGATCGGCACGGTGACGGAAGGAAGCGGCAAGGTTGCGCTTGTGGAGGAGGACGCCGGATGAAGCCGGACGGGATGAAACCGTGCAAAGTGGCGGTGTTCGCTTCCGGCAGCGGCTCCAACTTCCAGCATATCGCCGAACTGGCAGCCTCCGGCGAACTGGACATCCGGGTCGACCTTCTCGTCAGCGACAGGCCCGACGCCTTTGCGGTGGAGAGGGCGCGGCGGCTCGGCATCGACACATTCACGTTCACGCCGCGGGACTATCCGTCCCGGGAAGCCTATGAGCGGGTCATCCTGCAAGTTTTGCAGGAGAGGGAGATTGACTTCGTCGTGCTCGCCGGGTACATGCGCATCGTCACCGATGTGCTTGTCCAGCCCTATTTTGGCCGCATGATCAATCTCCACCCGTCGCTGTTGCCGGCCTTCCCCGGCGTGAACGGGGCCAGACAGGCGCTGGAATACGGCGTCAAGGTGACCGGCGCGACGGTGCATTTTGTCGACTCCGGCCTCGACTCCGGGCCGATCATCGCCCAGAAGGCCGTCGACATCCGGGACGACGACACGGAGGAAACGCTGCTTGCCCGCATCCATGCGGCGGAACGGGAAATTCTTCCCCTCGCGATCCGCTGGCTGCGGGAGGGGCGGCTGAAGATGGAGGGCAGAAGGGTGTTTTTGTCAGCGGAACCAAAGGAGGATCACAGTGGCCATTAAACGAGCGTTGATCAGCGTATCGGACAAAAGCGGAATTGAGGAATTTGCAAAGGAGCTCGCGGAGCTGGGGGTTGAAATCATCTCCACCGGCGGCACCAAAACGCTGCTGGAATCGAAAGGCATCCCGGTGACGGGCATTTCGGAGGTGACCGGTTTCCCGGAAATTCTGGACGGAAGGGTGAAGACGCTGCATCCCGCGGTACATAGCGGTCTTCTCGCCGTGCGGGACAGCGGGGAACACCGGCGCCAGATGGAGGAGCTTGGCCTCGGCTACATCGATCTCGTCGTCGTCAACCTGTATCCCTTTGCCCGGACGATCGCGAAGCCGGACTGCACCTACGAGGACGCCATCGAAAACATCGACATCGGCGGCCCGACGATGCTGCGCTCGGCGGCGAAAAACCACGCCTTCGTGACGGTCGTCGTCGACGCGGCGGACTATCCGGAGGTGGCGCGGCAAATCCGCGAAAACGGGGACACCGATCTGGAAACGCGCAAGCGGCTGGCGGCCAAGGTGTTCCGGCACACGGCGGCGTACGATTCGCTCATTTCCCAGTACCTGTCCGCGCAGGTGGGCGAACTGCTTCCGGAAAAGCTGACGGTGACCTACGAGCGTGTGCAGGAGCTGCGCTACGGGGAAAACCCGCACCAGAAGGCGGCCTTTTACCGGAAGCCGCTGGCCGGACCCGGCAGCATCGTCACCGCGGAGCAATTGCACGGCAAGGAACTTTCGTACAACAACATCAACGATGCCAATGCGGCGCTTGAGCTCGTCAAATCGTTCCGCGAACCGGCGGTTGTGGCGGTGAAACATATGAATCCGTGCGGCGTCGGCATCGGGGAGACGATCGAGCAGGCGTACCGGAAGGCGTACGAGGCGGATCCGGTATCGATTTTCGGCGGCATTGTCGCCGCCAACCGGCCGGTTGACCTCGCCACCGCGCAGCTGATGCACGAGATTTTCCTGGAAATCATCGTTGCTCCCGACTTCACGCCGGAGGCGCTGGAGGTGCTGACGAAAAAGAAAAACCTGCGGCTCCTGAAGCTGGGCGATCTGTACGGGGGAACGAACGCGGCCGGAGGAGCGGCCTCGCAGGAGGGCGCCTCGCGGGAGGCTGTCCCGCAGGAGGGCGCCGCGCCGCAACACCAGCCGGAACTCCTCGTCACCTCCGTGGCGGGCGGCATGCTTGTGCAGGAAAGTGATGTCCTGGAGCTCGACCCGTCCACGCTCAAGGTCGTGACGGACCGGGCGCCGACGGAGGAGGAACTGAAGCAGCTTCTTTTCGCCTGGAAGGTTGTCCGGTTTGTCAAATCGAACGCCATCGTGCTCGCCCGGGACAACATGACCGTCGGTGTGGGCGCCGGGCAGATGAACCGGGTTGGCGCCGCCCGCATCGCCGCCGAACAGGCCGGGGAGCGGGCGCGGGGCAGCGTCATGGCTTCGGATGCGTTTTTCCCGATGGACGACACGGTACGGCTTGCCGCGGAGTACGGCGTGACGGCGATCATCCAGCCCGGCGGCTCGATCCGGGACGAGGACTCGATCCGGGCGGCCAACGAGCACGGCATCGCCATGGTGTTCACCGGCGTCCGGCATTTCAGGCACTAGGCTTCTGGCAAAAAGTTTTACATTGAATAACTGGCGGTTGGGGGGATACCTGTGCGAGTGCTGGTCATAGGCAGGGGCGGAAGAGAGCATGCCATCGTGTGGGCGCTGAAAAAAAGTCCGCAGGTGAAGGATCTGTACTGTGCTCCGGGCAACGCGGGGATTGCGGAGATGGCGGAGTGCGTGCCGATCGAGGAAAACAGGTTTGAGGAGCTGGCCCAGTTTGCCAGGGACGCGGCCATCGACCTGGTGGTCGTCGGGCCCGAGGATCCGCTGTTTGGCGGCATCGCCGACTACCTGGAGGAGCGGGGCATCGCCGTGTTCGGCCCGAAGAGCGGCGCGGCGGCCATCGAGGGCAGCAAGGTGTTCGCCAAGCATCTGATGAAAAAATACGGCATCCCGACGGCGGCCTACGAAACGTTCGAGTCGTATGAGGAAGCTCTCGCCTACCTGCGCCGGCAGAAGGCGCCCATCGTCATCAAGGCCGACGGCCTGGCCGCGGGCAAGGGCGTGACGGTCGCCTGGACGATGGAACAGGCGGAGCAGGCGCTGAAGGAGATGATGGTGGACAAGGTGTTCGGCGAGGCGGGGACGAAGGTGGTCATCGAGGAGTTTTTGCAGGGGCAGGAAATGTCCATTCTTGCCTTCGTGGATGGGAGCGTCGTGCGCCCGATGGTGCCGGCGCAGGATCACAAGCCGGTGTATGACAACGACGAGGGGCCGAACACCGGCGGCATGGGCACCTACTCGCCGGTGCCGCATATCCCGCAGGAAGTGGTGGACGAGGCGATCCGCACGATCGTGCAGCCGGCGGCGGAAGCGCTGGTGAAGGAAGGCCGGCCTTTCCGCGGCGTCCTGTTCTCCGGGCTCATGATCACCGATCAGGGACCGAAAGCGATCGAGTTCAACTGCCGGTTCGGCGATCCGGAAACCCAGGTTGTGCTGCCGCGGCTGGAGACGGACCTGGCGGACATCATGCTCGCGGTCGTGAACGGAAGGCTCGCCGAGATGGAGATCACCTGGAAGGAGGAGGCCGCCGTCTGCGTCGTCCTCGCTTCCGGAGGCTACCCCGGTTCGTACCGGAAGGGCATTCCGATTCGCGGGCTCGATCAGGTGAAGGATTCGATCGTGTTCCATGCCGGGACCGCCCGGAAGGACGGCGGCATTGTGACGAACGGCGGCCGCGTCCTGGGGGTGACGGCGCTGGGCGCCACGCTGGAGGAGGCGCGGAAGACCGCCTACGCGGATGTGGCGCGGATCGATTTTGAAGGGAAGCATTGCCGCACGGACATCGCCCTCAAGGCGCTGAAAGCCATGCAAAACTGACAGCGGCAAGCCTGAGGGAGCCTGGGACTCGAAAACAATCGAAAAAAGCAGGAACTCGCGGACCGGATGCCGAATCAGGTAAAAGGTCCGCAAGTTTTTTTTTCATACATAAGAAAGGTGTGTACGCGTGTTGAAACTGCCCAAAAGTCTCTTGCTCGCCATGTGCCTGCTGTTGTTGCTTGCCGCCTGCTCCTCCAAGGGCAAGGAGCCCGCGCCCGATGAACCCGAGGATACGCCGGAGGATCAACCCGTGGGGATCATCGAGGACGAGCCCGAACCGGAGGCGGAGCCCGCGTTTCGATACATGTTCACCGGCCTGCCCGCTGAAGAGGAAAACCGTTCCCGGCCTTACGCCGTTGTCGTGGAAAACCAGCTGCACGCCCGCCCGCAGACCGGACTGACGGAGGCGGACGTCGTCTATGAGGTGCTGGCCGAAGGGGATATCACCCGGTTCATGGCCATTTTCCAAAGCCATGTGCCCGACGTGATCGGGCCGGTCCGCAGCATTCGCCCGTATTTTATCGAGCTCGGCACGTCCGTGGACGGGGTGATCGTGCACGCCGGCTGGAGCCCGGAGGCGGAGAGGATTTTGTTGGGAGGTTCGATCGCTTATATCAACGAAGTGAAGGGCGGAGACCATGTCTACTTCTGGCGCAGCAAGGACCGGGTGGCGCCGCACAACGTGTACACGTCCGCGGAACTGATGGCCAAAGGGGCCGAGGACAAAAAATACCGCAAGGACTGGAAGGAAACGAGCCTGACCTTCTTTGACGAGGCGCCGGAGCCGGAGACGCTGCCGGGAGAAGCCGCCCGCGAGGCGGAAATCCGGTATTACCGGAGCTATGCGGTGCAGTACAAGTACGATGAGGAGCAGGGCAAGTACCTGCGCTTCATGGACGGGGATCCGCACACGGACAAGGAGTCCGGGGAGCAGATTGCCGCCAGCAATGTGCTCATCGCGGTGACGGACCACAAGGTGCTCGACAGCGTCGGCCGGAGGGCGGTCAACGTCAAGGGTCCCGGCAAAGGATGGCTCATGCAGGGCGGAAAAATCCGCGAAATCAGCTGGGAGATGAAGGATGGCTTCATCCGCGCCTTTTCCGCCGGCGAGGAGCAGAAGCTGCTGCCCGGCCAGACCTGGATCCAGATCGTGCCCGATTTCGCCGAGATCACGTATCAATAATCGGAAGGGAAAACATGCAAGAACCTCCGCCGTGCCCGGGAATGAAAGGGATACACCGGGCGCGGGGGAGGTTCTTTGTGCGTGTGCCGGGTTTTGGCTGTGCCTGCCGGGTTTCGGCTGCGCCGCCGGGTCCCGGCTGTGTGTGTCACGGGGTCCCGGCTGTGTGAAGCGGGATCCCGGCTGTAACGGAAATGAGAGACCTTATTCGGGCGATTTTTGGCGATGTTTGATTCTAACGGAACCAGGAGACCTTATTTGCCTGAAAATTGGTATTTTGTGTAAAATCCAATCGAAATAAGGTCTCTTATTTCCGTTACTATTTTTTCGGCGGTATTTTCGGCGAAATAAGGTCTCTCATTTCCCTTAAGCGGCTCAGGCAGCGCCGCGATTTGAGGACCTGCGGCGGCGGCGCAATTTTTTGCTCCTGCGACGGCGGCGGCGACGGCGGCGGGGGCGATCATCGATTTCCAGATCATTGGTCGCCGCCTTGGATCCGAACGGGAGCAGAAGCTTGAGCATGGGAGCCATCTGCTGCAGGGTGCTCATCAGCTTGCTTGCCTTGGTCAACATGTTCAGGATGCCGTCGATGCCGCCCATCCGGTCGATGAAGTTTTTCAGTTCCTGCATCTGGAAACCGCCGAATCCTCCTCCGCCCTGCCCGGGAAAAGACGGCGAATAGGGCACCGGAAGGCCGCTTCCCTGCCAGCCGCCGCCGCCAAGCCAGCTGCTGCTCTGCAGGCTTCCTCCCTGCGGATTCGGGCCTTGGTAAACATCGCGCGAATCGCCGGAAGCGCCTCCTCCGCTGTAGGGATATACCGGATCGCCGCTCCCGTCCTTCGGGGAAAATGCGGAGATGGTTGCACGCTGCTTGTGGTCATGGTACATCGTCATGGGCTCACATTCCTTTTTTCTTTACTGTATGTGCATTGGCCTTGCCCGGTATGGACGGCTGTCACGATGTCGTGATATTTGGCGCCGCAATGCCGGCATTTTTTTGATGTCGCGGATTTTGCACAGAACTGGCGCGGAGTGTGCGAACATTTTGGCGAAATGCGGCGAAGGGGGTTTTACCTCGTTAAAGCTTAAAAATTTTAACGTTTGAAATTCCTGACGCAAATGAATTATGATTAAATTACAACATGCCGAGTTTCAGGCGATGGCAGGAGGAAGCAGGGTCATGCAGCTGAAAAAACTGAACGACAAGGCGATCGATCAACTGTTCGAGGCGATCCTGACGTTGCGCACCGTGGAGGAGTGCTACCAGTTTTTCGACGATTTGTGCACGATCAATGAAATCCAGTCGCTGGCGCAGCGGCTGGAGGTGGCCCGCATGCTGCGCAAGGGCAGCACATATAATCAGATTGAGCAGGAAACCGGCGCCAGCACGGCGACGATATCCCGCGTGAAGCGCTGCCTCATTTACGGCAACGACGGCTATCAACTGGCCCTGGAACGTCTGGGCCGGTGACGGTCGTGCGTCTTTCGGAACAGGTGAGACAGGTGGAAAGCGGGCGTCCGGCAGGAAGCGGGCAGCCTGCGGAAAGAGTGAGTCCTGCGGAAAGCGGGAGTCCGGCGGACGGCGGACAAGCGGCTGAATGCATGAGAATGTCCGAAAACGGACGGGCCGTGCGGGACGAGCGCAAGTTCGGCGTGCTGGTCATGAGCCACGGCTCACGCGACCCGGAATGGGTGCGCTTGATTGATGAGGCCGTGGCCGGGATGGAGGTGCCGGCGGGAACTCCGGTGGAAAGCTCCTTTCTGGAGCTGGTGGAGGGCCGGCTCATCCAGGACGGGATCGACCGGCTGGAGGAGCAGGGAGTGACGGACATCATCGCCATCCCGCTGTTCGTCTGCTCCGGCAGCAACCACGTGGCGGAGATTCTCCAGGCGCTGGGGCTGCCGCCGATCGGGACCGCGGGACGGGAAGACCGGCCGGGAATCGGCATGACGGCAGGACCGGTCCTGCTATCGGCAGAACCAGCCCTGCTGCCGGCAGAACCGGCCCTGACGCCGGATGACCCGCTGCCGCCGTTCCGGTTGACGGCGAGGGTGCACGGCTGCGCGCCGCTGGACGACTGCCCGGAGATGGAGGATATACTGAGCTCCGAGGCCATGTCCTTGTCCGAAGCGCCCGGGCGGGAGATGGTGCTGCTGGTCGGCCACGGCAACGGCAAGCCGGGCATGCATCGCCTGTGGATTCGCATGCTGGGCAGTCTGGCCGGGCGGGTGCGGGAGCGGTGCGGGTTTGCCGCGGCGGATTACGCCACGCTGTTGCCTGACGAGCTCGCCTCGAAAATGTCAGCCTGGGAACAGGCGCGTCCGGAACTGCGCAAGATCGTGCTGCCTCTTTTTTTGAGCGAGGGGTACTTTACGAAGCAGGCGATCCCTTCCCGGCTGAAAGGTTTTTCATATGTATATGACGGGCGAGCGCTGCTGCCGCATCCCCTGGTTTCGGGATGGCTGACGCGGCAGGCGGCCCTTTTTTTGCGGCAAACGGAATCGGCAAATGAGTCGGCAAAGGAGAACGATGCATGATCAAACGGGCAAGGCTCATTTATAATCCGACGTCGGGACGGGAAGAAATGAGAAGGAGGCTGCCCGACATCCTGGCCCGCCTGGAGCGGCACGGGCTGGAAACGTCCTGCCACGCGACGACGGGCAAGGGAGACGCGACGGCCGCGGCGGCGGAGGCGGTGGAGCGGAACTTCGACGTCGTCATCGCCGCGGGCGGCGACGGCACGATCCACGAGGTGATCAACGGCCTGGCGGAAAAGCCGCGGCGTCCGAAGCTCGGCATCTTGCCGGTCGGGACGACCAACGATTTTGCGCGGGCGCTGCACATCCCCCGCAATCTGATGCGGGCGTGCGACATCATCGGGGAGCAGTTTGCACGGCCGATCGACGTAGGCAAGGTCAACGACCGGTTTTTCATCAACATCGCCGGCGGCGGGTCGATGACGGAACTGACCTACGAGGTTCCGAGCAAGCTCAAAACGATGATCGGCCAGCTGGCCTACTACGTGAAAGGGATTGAAAAACTGCCGTGGCTTCGGCCGTTCCGGCTGCGGATCGAGGCGGACGGTTTTCGGCTGGATGAGGAGTGCATGCTTTTTCTGGTGGCCAACAGCAACACGGTCGCCGGGTTTGAAAGGCTTGCGCCGGACGCGTATCTGGACGACGGGAAGCTGGACGTGCTCGTGCTGAAAAAATGCAATCTCGCCGACTTCATTCGCATTGTCACGCTGGCGACGCGGGGAGAGCATTTGAACGATCCGCGGGTTTTGTATGTTCAGGCGAGCCGTTTGAAGGTGGAGTCGAAGGACTACACCCAGCTCAACCTGGACGGGGAGCTGGGGGGGACGCTGCCCTGCGAAATTTCGGTACTGCCGTCCCATCTGGAGGTCATTCTGGACCGCTCGTCTCTGGAAAACGCGGGGACGGACAGGCAGCGGGGAGGCCGCGTCAGGCAGCCGAATCTGAAGACGTTGGTTGGAAAGTGAATGGTGAAGCGTACATGACGGAGACACAAGAAACAAGAACGGCGCCGCCGGTGGAAAAAAACGATGAGGTGCTGGCCGACATCGTCGGCATCAGCCATGACGGAGACGGGGTAGGCCGTGTGGACGGCTTTACCCTTTTTATACGGGGCGCACTGCCGGGGGAACGGGTGCGCGCGAAGGTGCTGAAAGTGAAAAAACAATACGGCTATGCCAAACTGCTGGAGGTGCTGGAGGCGAGCCCCGACCGGGTCGAGGCGCCCTGTCCGGTGTTCCGCCAGTGCGGCGGCTGCCAGCTGCAGCATCTGGACTATGCGGCACAGCTCGCCTGGAAGCGGCGGTCGGTTGTTGACGCGCTCACCCGGATCGGCAAGCTGAGGGTGGAGGGGGAACCGGGCGGTACAGGGGGCGAAGAATCGACGGACGCGCAGCCTCTTTCCGCAAGGGAATCCAGTGGAGTGGCGCCCGGGATTCTCGTCCACCCGACGATCGGAATGGACGAGCCGTGGCGCTACCGCAACAAATCGCAGGTTCCGTTCGGATATTTCAGGGAAGGCGCCAAAAAAGGACAACTGGCCGCCGGTTTCTACGCCCAGGGGAGCCACCGTATCATCGACATGGACTCCTGCCTCATCCAGCACGAGGTGAGCGACCGGGTCGTCGCGCGCGTAAAGGAGATCGTCCGCCAGCTGGACATCCCGGCCTACGACGAGGAGAGGCATGAGGGCGTGCTGCGCCATGTGGTGGTGAAGGTGGGGGTTCGCACGGGCGAGGTGATGGTCGTCCTCGTCACCAACGGGCCGCATCTGCCGAAGCGGGACCTCGTCGTGCAGGACATTCGCGCCCGCATCCCCGGCGTGGCCAGCATTTGCCAAAACATCAACAGCGCAAGGACGAACGTGATCTTCGGCCCGGAAACGAAGGTGCTGTGGGGCCGGGAGGTCATCTATGACTATATCGGAGATATCCGTTTTGCCATCTCTGCCCGGTCGTTTTATCAGGTCAATCCGGTGCAGACGAAGGTGCTGTACGACAAGGCGCTGGAATATGCGGGGCTGACGGGGGAGGAGACTGTCATTGACGCCTACTGCGGCATCGGGACGATTTCGCTGTTCCTGGCGCAACGGGCGAAAAAGGTGTACGGAGTGGAAATCGTCCCGGAGGCGATCGCCGACGCCCGGCGCAATGCGGAGCTGAACGGCATCACGAACGTCGAGTTCGCCGTCGGCAAGGCGGAGGAGGTCATTCCGGAGTGGAAGCGGCAGGGCATCACGCCGGACGTCATCGTCGTCGACCCGCCGCGCAAGGGCTGCGATCCGGCGCTCATCGACACGATCATCGCCATGCGCCCCCGCCGCGTCGTGTACGTCTCGTGCAATCCGGCGACCCTCGCCCGCGACCTGCGCATCCTGGAGGACGGCGGCTTCCGCACCGTCGAGGCCCAGCCGGTGGACATGTTCCCGCACACGGTGCATGTGGAGTGTGTAGCATTCGTGGAAATTGATTACTAATCGCCCTAAAAAAGAACAGGTGTTTCCATTTTATTCCCAAAACTATGCATTACAGGATATAATGAATCTAAGATGTTCTCGGAGGTGAATGGTTTGGCGATAAGAAAGCTTAACGGGAAAGATTTATTGCTTTTATTGCTCTATGTTCCGGGTCATCGTGGTCAATTTATGGAACCTATAAGAGGGCGGACAAGGTTGACAAAAATGGTTTTCTTATTCGAGAAAGAAATATATAAACCGTTTCGATTCGATCAGATAATACCGGAGGAGGCCTTGCCCAAATTTATACCTTATCACTTTGGACCGTTCTCAGCAGATCTTTATACTGATTTGCATTTTTTAATTAAGATTGGGCTTATCATTTCAACAGACATCGATGGTTCTGAACCTGTGGATCCTGGAAGTGCATTTGAATACAAAAAATGGAAGTTTATCGAGGGTATTGACGATGGCATAGATGAGGACGAGTACAATTCACCAGAACTTGAAACCTATACAGAACAAGAATTTCAATTGTCTGACAAAGGGAAATTATTCGTTGAGGAAAAATTACTCCCTCAACTCAGCAAAAACCAATTGGATATTCTCCAAAGATTTAAAATGAACTGGACTGCTGGTTCACTACAAACAATACTTGAATACGTATATAAAACCTATGATTCAATGACAGAAAAATCGCTGATTAAAGAAAAAATACTAGGATATGGGGACAATGGGGTATAAATACAGTGAAGTCGAATTTATCTCGCTAGCATGTCAAAAATTGACTACAAGGTACCGGAATAATGATATTTATCTTGGTGTTCCATGCCTAAATCGTTGTATCGATGTAGTTATTAATGCACCTGAAGGGTTGATCGCGATTGAATTTAAAATAAAAAATTGGAAAAAAGCTGTAGAACAAACCAAGGATCATTTGTTAGGTGTTGATTACGCTGTCATCTGTATTCCTCCGAAACGAATAATATCTAATATAGAATCCGCTCTAGAAGGTACTCCCTTGGGATTGTGGGTATTTGATCCTGATTCACAAAATGAATGGCCGTTTACTGAAATTGTTTCACCTAGAAAGTCACATCAAAAATGGGATGTTGCTGAAAAATGGATTTATCAACGAATTGAGAAAGGAGACTTTCAAATTGGAATTGAGGTCTAACATGCATTTTATCCGATACGGAATCAGCGCAGAAGAAAGGTATTTCCAAGAATTCGAAAATATGATTGATGGTATCTTCATAAATGGAAACATGGTTGCACATATGCCGGGGGCGTTATCGAAATTTATTGGTGAAAAAATAATAAATAAACCTTACTTGATTGATCCGTTGACACACGCTTTTCAGCACGACATCTCCCATTTGATGTCGGAAAATAAAAACGGTGAGAAGAAAATCAAGAACTCAATAATGAAAATGATAGATGCATATGGCGAACCAGTTAAATCATGCATTACTTCTTATAGAGTTTTGCAGCCGCATGATTTCTCATCAGATCAAACAATTGACCAATTTGCCCGTTCTGTGTGTGAATTTCAACTCAACTCGCTTCATAAAGAGTCACCTGAATTATCTGAGTATTACGAATACGCTGGCATCAAAAGTCCCTTGCAGCCAAAATATATTATTGCCCCATATTTTTATATGGACTCCTCGAGTTGGAATGAATGGCTACAAGTAAATGTTATGTTAATTGAGTCCGCTATCAGACAATTTCCCAGCAAGGAAATCTGTGCGCAAATTGTAATAAGCAAAGATCTACTTGCTAATCAAAGTGCAATAAGAGAAATAATTTATAAATATTCTTTTCTTCAGGTGTCTGGATTCGCATTATGGATAGATGATTTCGATGAGCACGAATCATCTGCTCATGAATTAAAAAGTTACATTAATATGCTGAATTTATTGGGTAAAATTGCACCAATTATGATCTTGTATGGATCCTTCTTCTCTGTTGCACTAATGAAGTATTGCAAGCACCTGAATATTAAAGCTGTTGGTCATGGTTTAGAATATGGGGAAAGCAGGAGCGTTGTTCCAGTAGGTGGAGGGATTCCAGTCTCGAAATTCTACTATCCTTCACTTCATGCCCGAATCAGATTCAATGAAGCTTTTATTTTGGCTAGGCAATACCTTGAGCAAGGAAAAGAATCTTATTTGTTGAATGTATGCGATTGTCAAATGTGCAAAGAAGTTATGAATAGCAGTCAGACGGCTCTCGAAGCATTTGGTTTATACGGCGAGTCTAAACCGATCACATTTCGACGCAAAAATCAAGTTGTAACTTTAGACTACCCGGAACAAGAAACCAGGGATCGTTGCGTTCGTCATTATCTTTTTAAGAAAAATGATGAATACAGAAATACTGAATCTTTGGAATCTGTTTTAGTAGAATTAGAATCCATGTATAACAAGTATAAGTTATTAACGGGAACACGTTTTTTAAAGCATTGCATCAATTGGAAAACTTCCCTGGAATATGCGCAATCTTTAGGGAGGCATTATGAAACATAAAACACTTTTTGTCTTTGGAGCAGGTTTTTCATATCCTTTTATTCCTACCCAAGCAAATTTGTTATCTGAAATAATAAACTATAACCCAGGGGTGTTAGCTACTGGATTCGAAATTTATAACATGGCGAAAATTGAGATAATAAATTTTCTACATGAGTTCTTCTCTACTCTACCAAATCGGAATATCGAACAAGAGCTACTTACAGATATAACGCTTGAAGATATATATACAATACTTGACAAAGCAGTATCACGTTATGAACATTTAAACGGTCACGATTGGGAAAAACTTCTGAAAATTAGGGATTGTCTTAATATATGTTTAGTTTATTATGTAAATGCAAAGCAAAATGAGCATACTGAAAACATTCAAATATATGCTGATATTGTTAGAAAACTTAACGATAAGCTTGGAAATAATTGGAGTTGCATTGGGTTAAATTGGGATACTCTTTGGGATCAAGCATTACATCAATGTAATCCATCCAGTTTTATTGACTATGGTTTTTCAGCTTATCACATCCTAGAAAATGGGGAAATACTTCAGCCTGTAAAAGACAAGCTAGGAACTCGTTATTTAAAGTTGCACGGTTCATTTAATTGGTTGACTTGTCCCAGATGTCATTCTTTATTTGTAAGTTCTTGGACAAACATCGGGTGGCGAGGATATTTCGATAGGATCACTTGTAGACGATGCATCAATGAAAATTCAAGATCACCAATTCTTCAACCTTTATTCTTAACTCCAACTATACAAAAGGATATTTCTAATCCATATTTGAATACATGCTGGAATGAAGCACTATTTGATCTGGAAACTGCATCAGAAATAATTTTTATAGGATATTCTTTTCCATTAGCAGATCATGAATTTAGGTACATATTAAGAAAAGGAGTATCTAAAACTACAAAAATACGAGTTGTTCTTTCCCCAAACGATTATTCCGACCACTACCAATTAAAAAATCTGCTTCCCCCTGCGCGATACAAATCGTTTTTTGGAATAGATGAAAACTCTTTTTACTTTAACGGTTATATCGATTTCTTTGATTCTTATTTCAAAGAATAATGTGAACGCATGAAAAGTTCCTTCCCTCTTCGCAAGGACGAATATGATATTCGCCCGTAAACGAAGGTGCTTTGGGGCTGGTAGGTCATCTTTGACCATATGGATTGCCATCTCGGCGTGGCCGTCTTGGTAAAGATAACCATAAGATTGATTAGTGGTGAAGATGTGATGGGATTCTTATCAAAGTTTATCAATCAAAGTAAAAAGTCAGAAGTTACTGATGGTGACAACAAATAACATTGCTAACAATGATTCAAAATCAAACAGCATGAAAATAATAGGTGACAATCCAATTACGCTGCCTGAGGAAGATACTGTTGGCAGAAATAGCTTGGCTAAATTATTTGCAAAACAGATATTGTCTATAGATACAAGCAAAGGTAGTGTTATAGGAGTACTTGGTGCATGGGGTTCTGGGAAAACTTCTTACATAAACCTCGTAAGAGATGAGCTTAAACAAAAGAATATTACTGTTCTGGACTTTAATCCATGGATGTTTAGCGGTACAGAACAACTAATGCATTCTTTCTTCTCTGAATTATCTGCACAGTTAAAACTTAATCCTCGTTTATCGAAGATCGGAGACACGATTGGTACATATGGCGATATACTCACTGCAATGGACTGGATACCATTAATTGGACCCTGGTTTCAACGTGGACTTAAAGCCGCCAAGGTTCTTGGCAGAATACTTGAAGGGCGTAAAATAGGCGTAGGAGCTCAAAGGAAGAAAATCGAAGACGCCTTAATAAAATATGGAGAAACAATTATTGTCGTTATTGATGATATCGACCGTTTGTCAACAGTCGAAATAAGGGATATTTTTAGACTCGTCAGGCTTACTGCAAATTATAATGCTCCCATAGGCTGAGACACGGGAGCGTGAAAAATAAGTTATAATGAAAACATGGAGAAACGGAATCGATATCCCGCAGAATTTAAAACGAAGGTTGTTCTTGAGGTGCTCCGCGAGGAGC
>Ga0207866_1000921_pt1 | contig 34434 bp, 35 predicted proteins | sample HigsolmetaAR203D_FD_184835 | JGI IMG/M metagenome (GOLD analysis project Ga0207866, IMG submission 184835) | Ionic liquid and high solid enriched microbial communities from the Joint BioEnergy Institute, USA - AR20-3-D (SPAdes) (version 2) ...
AACACGATGCCGAACAATCCCGCCGCCAGCAGCAGCACGCCCGGAAGGTCAAGCGGCTTCCGCTCGCCCTTCGATTCGGCGAGCCAGAAGCTGCCGAACAGCAGCGTGAGGCAGCCGATCGGCACATTCACCCAGAAAATCATCTGCCAGGGCGCGCCTTCCACAATCAGCCCGCCGACCAGCGGCCCGATGGACAGCCCGAGTCCGGAGATGCCGGACCAGATGCCGAAGGCGGCCGCCCGCATGTTTTCCGGGAAGCCGGCGTTCACCAGCGTCAGGCTGAGCGGCACGATGGCCGCGCCGCCGACGCCTTGCAGCGCCCGGGACAAGATGAGCTGCAGGGAACTTTCGCTCAGGCCGCACAGCACGGAACCGATCGTGAACAGCACGACGCCGGCGAGAAACATTTTCTTGCGGCCGAATCGCTCGCCCATGATGCTGAACGGGATCAGGAGCACGGAGAAGGCGAGCGTATACGCGTTCATGAACCATTGCAGATCGGTCATTTCCGCGTCCAGCGACCGTTGAATCGACGGCAGCGCGACGCCGAGCACCAGATTGTCGAGCATGGCCATGAACAGGGCGAAGCACGTGACGACGAGCAAACGGATTCTTGCGGGGGTAAACATGGATGTTCTTCTCCTTTTCTTGTTATTATTTATTGATAAATAAACTTGAAGCCCGAGAAAAGACAAAGCGCTGCTAAACGGCGGCTTTGTCTGAGGGATCTTGCGGAATTTCCGTTGGTCAACACCAGGGCAGCAGTTTGTTCAGGCCGACCGATTCGGAGAGCGAGATCACCAGGCCCGTGCCGATGAACGCGCTCGCTTCGTTGCCGGGATTCGGGAAACCGGCCGCCTCGAACCGGGCCTTCAGCCGGTCGTAGACCGCGTCGAAGCATTGCCGGGTGAATTCCCGGACCGCCGGCTCCGGTATGGCATACGACATCATCACCAGCAAGATCGCGTTGCGGTTGTCCGCGAGCAGCTTCTCGAAGGCCTTCCCGAGCGCTTCCTTCAACCTCTCCGGCGGCGCTTCGACGGATTCGAACGCATGGCGGATCTGCTTCGCGGCTTGCTCCAGCACGGCCAGGTAAAGCTCTTCCTTGGACTTGAAGAAGTGGAACACATACGGCTGCGTCACGCCGACCGCCCGCGCCACATCCGCCGTGGTCGTCTTGTAGTAGCCGCGCTCGGCGAACAGGGCGGCGGCCGCTTCGAGAATATGCTGTCTCCGGCTTTGCTGGTCCTCTCGGGGTGTCATGATGAACGCTCCTGATTATTTATTGACTGATAAATAAAACATAAGGGAGATCGTGGCAAATGTCAACAGGGAAATTTCGCGGAGTCGGGCGTACAGGTGAGTGATTTTTCTCACGGCCCGGATGCGGAAAGTGTTGCATAGTGGAATCAGGGAAGCAAGCATCAACAACGGGGAGTGTGAGCGAAATGGCCATCCTGGGTTCCCGCATTCTGGTCGCGTATGACGAATCGGAACACGGCAGGAAGGCGCTTGACACCGCGGCGCGCATCGCCGGGCAGGATCCGGATGTGGCGCTTCACATCGTCCATGTGCTCGAGCCGGTGAATGTGACCGGCTTCGGACCCGAGATCGGCGAATGGCTGAGGGTGCGGCGGGAAAACGCGGAGAAGAGGATGGAAGAACTCAGGCAATCGCTGCAAGGGATCACGAATCCGGTCACGGTCCATGTCGTGGACGGGTCGCCGGGCGAGCGCATCGTCCATACGGCCGCGGAGCAGCAATGCGACCTGATCGTCATGGGGTCCCGCGGTTTGACCGGCATCAAGGAATTCTTCCTGGGCAGCGTCAGCCATTACGTCGCGCAGCGCTCCGCCTGCCCGGTGCTGATTGTCAAGTAATGCCGACGGCCGGTGCAGCGCCGGCCGACAGAACGACTCCCGCTCGCGAGATCATGCGGCGGGAGTCGTTCTTCAACTCACAGCCACCCCTTGTCCGCCGCCTTCTTCACCGCCTGCTGCCGGGTCTGCACCTCGAGCTTCTGGATCGCGGACGAGAGGTAGTTGCGCACCGTTCCCCGGGTCAGGTAGAGAGCGCCGGCGATCTCGTCCGTCGTCATCCCTTCCGCCACCAGCCGCAGCACCTCGCGTTCGCGGTCCGACAGCGGATTCTCCTCCTTCTCGAACAGCAGCGCGGCGAGGTCCGGGCTGACCACCCGCTGTCCCCGGTGCACCTTCCGGATCGCCTCCACCAGGAAGTCGATCGGCTCGTCCTTCAGGAGATACCCGTCCACCTTCAGCTCCATCGCCCGCTGCAGGTAGCCCGACCGGGAAAACGTCGTGACGATCACGATCCTGCAGCCGAGCCCCTCGCGCCGGACCGCCTCCGCCACATCGAGTCCGCCCATGCCGGGCATCTCGATGTCGAGCAGGCAGATGTCCGGCCGCAGAGTCCGGATCGCCTCCAGCGCCTGCCGGCCGTCCGCGGCCTGCGCGGCCACCTCGATGTCCGGCTCGAGCGAGATCAGCGACGCCAGGGCGCTGAGCAGCATTTGTTGGTCTTCGGCAATCACGATGCGTATCATGTAGCGTCCTCCCCCGCGGGCCGCAGCGGCACGGCAAGCGTCACCCGGACGCCGCCGGCGGACGAAGGCCCGACCGCGGCCTCGCCCCCGATCAGGCGCATCCGCTCCTCGATGGCCGCAAGGCCGTGTCCTTCCGGTCGCTCCGCCGCCAGCCCGACGCCATCATCCTCGATCCGCAAAACATACCGTCCGCCTTCCGCCGTTTCCGTGACCGCGCAGTTTCGCGCACGGCTGTGCTTCACGACGTTGGTCAGGCTCTCCCGGACGGCCAGGGCGAGCATCGTCTCCGTCGCCTTGGACAGCGCCGGCCTGTCCTCCAGCCGGCTCAGCCCGAACGCGATTCCGGCGCTCGCGAGCAGCGCGCGGCCGTGCTCCAGTTCCTGCTCCAGCGGGACGTATTTCATGTCCGTGACCAGATCGCGCACCTGCTTCAGCGCGAGGCGGGACGTTCGGGCAACCTCGCGCATTTCCCTCCGGGCCCGGTCCGGATCCTTGTCCAGCATGCGCTCGGCGAGCTCGCTCTTCACCTTGATCATGGTCAGCGTCTGGCCGAGGGTGTCGTGCAGATCCCGGGCCAGCCGGTGCCGCTCCTCCTCCTGCGCATATTGCGCGATCCGTTCGTTGGCGGAGGCGAGTTCGGTTTTCAGCGATTCGTTTTTTTCCAGGATGCGCACGACGAACGGGATGGCGAGCTGGACGATCAGGAACGGCAGAAGGGGCGTCCCGAGAAAATGAAGCGCGTCCCCGTGGACGCCGTAGCTCGCGGCCGGGTACATCGCGACAAAGGCGGACAGGCCGGCGGCGAGATGCGGGCGGGAGCGGACCCGCCCGAGAAAATCGGCGAATACGGCCGCGAAGAGAAGCAGCCATTCTTCATGCAGGATGGCGAACGCCGCCATCAGCCCGCAGCCGGCCAGCACGACGGGCAGCAGCCGCGGGCCCCGGAGCCACAGCCCCATGTAGTACAGCGCCAGGAAGAGCGCGAGCATGTGCAGCGTGACGGGCAGCCCGACCCGGCTGTCGGCCGTCAGCGCCTTGTAGAACATGAAGACGCAAACCGTGATGTCGACGATCAGGTAGCGCCGGATCTGGTCTTCCGGATAGAGCCTGATGTTCCGGCGGTTCAGGTTCAAATGCATGCCGATCAACGCCTCCGATGGCCGCTGCGCATCCGCCGCGCGTCTCGTATCCGCCGCATGTGCCGTATCCGTCGAACGCGCCGCGGAAGCCGCATCCGTTCCGCCTCCGGCTAACGTGCCGCGACGAGGCGGAGCAGCGTTTTGCGCATCCATTCCAGGGGACCGAGCTTCATCCGGCCGATCCACCAGTGCGCCGCAGCGGCTTCGATCAGGCAGACGGCCAGCCAGATGCCGATCACGGGCAGGCTGCCCGGCCGGCCGCCCCAGCCCAGCCCCCAGCCGTAGAAGAGGCAGGAGGCGAGAACGTTCTGCAGCACATAGCAGCTCAAGGCCATTTTACCGGTTGCTTCGGCATAGCGCCATACCTTGAGATGTCCGCGGCGTTCCGTCAGCCGGGCGATCAGCGCCATGTACCCGAGCGACAGCACCGGCGCGAACAGGTAGCGGACGGCCAGGTCGAACACGCCGCCCGGGACGAGCAGCAGCAGGTTGAGCGGCACGCCCAGCCCGAGGCCGATGCGGAGCATCCGGCTGCGGATGCCGCGGCCGCGCTCGTCGGGGGAGAAGGCGCCGGCGCGCATCAGCCGGACGCCGGCCAGGAACAGGATGATGTTCAGCGGGATGACCATGATCGCCTCGATCCGCAGCGCCGCGAAGTGGTGCAGGCGATACGCGACCTGCTCCGTCCATGCGCCGTCCCGGTACAGGGCGGCGACTTCGCTCATGTCGCCGAAGGAGAGGTTCGCCCCCGCCATCTGAAGCGCGAGGACCGCCAGCATCAGGCCGGCATATGCGCCGCCGAGTCCCTTCAGCACCCGGTTGATGCGCCGGTCGCCGCCCCGCACGATGAACGACACGATGACGGCGGTGACGGCGTAGCTCATCAGGATGTCGTATTCCATCACGAGCGCGAAATGAATGAAGCCTTCCGCGAACAGGAACAGGCAGATCCACAGATACGCGCCCGGCCACGGCGCGCCTTTCCGCGCGGCCTGGCGGTATTTCAGCTCCATGCCGACGCCGAACAGGATCGTGAGCATGCCGAGGAACTTGCCGTTCACCAGGAGCAGGACGAGCTGCCGCAGGATATGGTCGGCCGACGTCCACCAGCCGTCGCCGGTGCCGAACAGGTAGTTGAGATCCCCCAGGTGGGCGAACACCCAAATGTTCGTCCCGAGTGTTCCGAAGATTGCGAATCCGCGCAGGATGTCGAGCAAGCGGATCCGCTCCGCGCTTTTGTCCGTTGTCATTGCAGCCTCACTCCGTTATGGATGCTTGATGTCGGTTCCATTGTAGAGCGGGCCGCGCCGCCGCGGTATTCACGGGTGTCAGGAGTCGGAGATGACAGGTGTCATGAAGTCATGGAGCAACCCAACCCCCCGCTTCAACGTCTAACCAATGGGACAATAAAGAAGGGAGTGGTTGGGTTGAGGAAATGCATTCCGGCAATCATCGCGCTGTTCGGACTGATGTTGGCCGCGTCATACGCCCATGCCGACGCGTCCTTGAGAATCGAGATGCGCAATCGGACCGACGGCGTGCCGGTCGAGGCCGCATCGGACGCGGAGCCGGAGCTGCAGAACAACCGGGTTATGGTGCCGCTCAGGGTCATCAGCGAGCATCTGGGAGCCAGGGTCCTGTGGACGGGCCGGGAAGCCGTGCTCGCCAAGGGCGGCACGACCATCAGGCTGCGGCCGGGCAGCGACACGGCAACGGTGAACGGGATGGAGAAGCGGCTGGACGCCGAGCCTTATGCGTCCGGCAACCGCGTGATGGTGCCGCTCCGGTTCGTGGCCGAGATGTTCGATTGCGAGGTCCGCTACGAGAACCGGACGGTGACGGTCGCGACGAAGCCGTACGCGATCGATGGCGTCGACGTGGCGGCCTTCCGGATCGAGACTTTCGGGGTTCTGGGCAGCCTCGTGGAGGATGTCGTCGGGAACGGCCACATCGAAGCGCTCCATCACGCGATCGAAGCGGGCAAGGGCGAGAAGGTTGAACCGCCCGTCAGCATCGCGCCGAAAGCGATGCTGGCCGGATCCGAAGACTGGTATCCGGCCGTCATCTACGACTTCCTCGATCGGGGCGGAAGCAGCGTCAGGCATTACGAGCTGTACAGCCGGCCCCGGAATATGGACGAGCCCGAGCTCGAGTATCATCTGCTCTACGCGGCGCATGAAGATCAATGGCACAAGCTCCCGCGGGCCGTCTATTTCGAACTGGACCAATTGCAAGGCATGGCCGCGCGGCACGGATATCGGATCGTGGTCGAGAACTCGATTCCGTAAAATCAGGATCGGACCGGAAGCGGGTCACTCTCCCGATTCATGAGATCAGGCCGAAACTCCGCGGTTGTGCGCCCGTCATAGCCAGAACCGCGGAAGCGCCGGAATGCTGCCGGCTCACGGTTTGCGGCCGCTCGCCGGATCGGGCGGATCCGACGGCGGGCGGCCGGAACGCGTTCCGATGGCGAGCGTGCCTGCCAGCAGGAAGACGCCGCTTGCCACAAAAACCGAGATCAATCCGAGCGACGCGCCGATGACGCCGAAGAACATCGGCGCAATCAATTGCGAAAGCCGGTTGACCATCAGGCGCAACCCCAGAGCTTCCCCTGTTTTGGATTTTGGCGATGCGTTGTACGTGGTCGCCATCGACAGCGGCTGACCGCATCCCAGTCCGGCCCCCATCAACGCCCCGAGAACGCCGAGGAGAACGGCGTTGTGCGTAAACGGCATGAACAGAAACGAAAGCCCCGCGATGACGATTGACCCCGCCAGAACCCTATCCCTTCCGAACCCGTCCGTCAGCCGGGTGAGAAAGAAGCGGACGGCCACCATCATCATGCCCTGAATCGACAGGATCCAGCCGATGCCGGAGGCGGAGATGCCGACGCTGTCGGCGTACAGCGGAAAATACGCGACGAAGATGTCCCTGGAGTACAGGGCCAGCGCGCTGGCGATGAGCGCTCTTCGCAGTTCCGGAAGTTTGAGCAGGCCGAGGGAGGCCGACAGCTTCTCCCGAGGTCGTTTGCCGCCGCTTGCGTTGCCTGGGATTTTGAGGATGAACAGCAAAGTGGGCATACAGAGCATCAGCGAGACCAGAAAAACGGCTCCATATCCGACATGTTGTGATCGAGCATCTCAGGGGCATCCTGATCGAGAATGCCGCCATCGTCTCGGCCAAGTGCGGATATGTCAAAAAGGAGGGGAACGGATGAGCGGCAGAAGCGCGCTCGACGCGTACGCGGACGGCAAGGCATGGTGGGAGACCTGGTCCGATACACGGGGCCGTCGGCACGACAACTGGAGAAAGCGGGTGAAGGTTCGGTTTGAGAAGATCGCAATCCTACATCGAGGGCAAATGGGCAAGCGAAGGCCGCGAGATCGTTCCGATTGTCAATCCGTTTACGGGTGAGGTTATCGGCGAGCAGTTGACGGCATCGGAGGAAGACGTGGAGCGCGCGCTGGCCGCAGCGTACCGCGCGAAAAGCCGGATCGCTTCGATTCCCGCGCACGAGCGGGCGAGGATTCTGAAGCGCGCTTCGCAACTGCTGGAGGACAGGAAAGAAGCGTTCGCAAGACTGATTTCGCTGGAGTTGGGCAAACCGCTGAAAAATACGCTGGACGAAGTGGCCCGTTCGGTCGAGACGCTGGAGTTGTCCGCGGAGGAAGCGAAGCGTCTGATCGGCGAGACGATTCCTGGCGATCCATCCACAAGAGGGACGAAAGCGGTTGCAACCCTCTTCCGCGTACCGGTGGGGCTCGTGGCCGCCATCACGCCGTTCAACGCTCCGCTGAATCTGGTGTGCCACAAGGTGGGGCCCGCGTTTGCCGGCGGGAACAGCGTCATTCTCAAACCCGCGCCCCAGACGACACTGGTGGCAACCGAACTGCTGAAGCTGTTGCTGGAAGCGGGGCTGCCTGAAGACGCGGTCAACATGGTGCTGGGTGGCGCGGAAACCGGACGGCAGATCGTCAGTGACGACCGTGTCCGGGTCATCTCGTTTACCGGCGGCACAGCGGCGGCCCGAAACATCTGCGAGCTTGCCGGCATGAAGAAAGTGCTTCTTGAGCTCGGCGGCAATGCCGCGACGATCGTACATGACGACGCGGATTTGCGGAAGGCCGCGGCCGCGTGCGCCCGGACCGGATTCAGCAACACCGGGCAGAGCTGCATTTCCGTGCAGCGCATCTACGTGCACCGGGATGTTGCCGAACCCTTCACGCAATTGCTGAAAGAGGAGGTGCGGAAACTGAGGCTCGGCGACCCTCTGGACCGGGATACGGATGTGGGGTGCCTGGTGGATGAGAAGGCTGCCGTTCGGGTTGAAGAATGGATCAGGGATGCGGTCGAAGCGGGAGCCCGGCTGATTTGCGGCGGAAAGCGAAGCGGAGCAAGCGTGGAACCCGCGATTCTGTTCAATCCTCCGCGGACCAGCAAAGTGGTCTGTCAGGAAGTGTTCGGTCCGCTGGTCAGCGTGATTCCGTACGATACGATCGATGAAGCGATCGCGGAGACGAACGATTCCGCCTTTGGCCTGCAGGCCGGCATTTTCACCAACCGCATCGACCTGGCGTACAAAGCGGCTCACGCGATCGAGGTCGGCGGCGTGGTCATCAACGGAACGTCCAACTTTCGATTGGACCATTGGCCTTACGGCGGCGTCAAGCAAAGCGGCATCGGACGCGAAGGTCCGCGGTTCGCCATTCAGGAGATGACCGAGATGAAGATGATCGTTTTGCAGATTCCGGAATAAAATGGAGGCCCCGAAACAGTCACGGCCACTGAACAGACAAGGGAGAGAGTGGAGATTGGGAATTTCGGCTTTGGAAGGCATCAAAGTGCTGGACGTTTCTACGATGATCGCCGCTCCGTTCGGAGCCGTATTGCTGGCGGACTTCGGAGCGGAAGTGATCAAGATCGAGATGCCGGGCAAAGGGGATACGCTGCGAAGCGTGGGACCGTTCTACAAGAACGAACCTTTGCGCTGGCCGGGATTGTCCAGAAACAAGAAATCGCTGACGCTTGACCTGCACAAGCCGGAAGGTGTCGAGATCTTCAAGAAACTCGCCGCGAAGGTGGACATTCTCATTGAAAATTTCCGCCCCGGCACGTTGGAGAAATGGGGCGCGGGGCATCGCGCTGCTTCTCAACATCGTGGCCGTCATTCTGGTGCCGCAAATCATTACGTTCATTCCCCATACACTGATGCCTTGATCGCATGCGACAGGAGCCGCGGCGGCTGTGAACCGCCGCGGTTTTATTTCATTTCTGTGACGGAGAGGTGGGCAGACGCCACAATAGACAAACCCGAAAGCGATCGACCGATCCCGCGCGGAGGAGGATGCTCCATGTTGTTCAAATCGCTCGATCTGATCGTGATTTTCGGCAAGGACGGATCGGAGATCGCGGCGGCCGCGTCGATGACGTTGTCCAGCAGATTGGCGAACACGCTGCACAGATCCAGATCGTCGAACGGCACGTCGTCGGGCCAGTCCATCACGACCTCGAACGACACCCCGTTCCGCTGCACGGCAACCATCATTTCCAGGCGACGGTGCACCTGCCGGCGGCCGAAGCCGCGCCATTGGCGGCGGGGCAGTAGGCCGAAATGGCATTCGGCATCCGGCGTCATCGCCCGCCGTGCATGATTCCATGATCACGCTGCGGTCATGGCAGGGAGAACAGGCCGGGCGCATGACGGGAAGCTGTTGCGGACCGAAACTTTCCGGCCCGGCCGAAATCCGGTATAATTCGGAATACATTATCGGCGAATGATCATTCTGCGCATGAGGTGCCTTGATTCCAGATGATCGACAATCTCGAAGGGTATCGCGCCTTCCTCGCCGTGGCGCAGAGCGGCAGCTTTTCGAAGGCGGCCGAGAAGCTGAACGTCACACAACCGGCGGTCAGCCACGCGATCCGGCGGCTCGAGGAGCGGCTCGGCGGGCCTCTTTTCTACCGGGCGCCGGCGGGGGTGAGGCTCACGTCGGAGGGGGAGGTGCTGCACAAGTTCGTCTCCCAGGCGTTCCTCCTGCTCGAGAACGGAGAGCGGAAAATCGGGGAGCTGCGGGAGCTGATCGGGGGCGTCGTGAAGATCGGCGCGGGCGACACGCTGTGCCGGCACTACCTGCTGCCGCATCTCGAGGCGTTCCACCGCGAGCATCCGCAGGTGAAGATCCAGGTGACGAACCGGACGACGCGGGAGACGATCGCGCTGCTGAAGGAAGGCAAGATCGACTTCGGCATCGTCAACCTGCCCGTGAAGGACAGCCAGCTCGTCATCCGCGAGAGCATCCCGCTGCACGACTGCTTCGTGGCCGGGGAGGCGTTCCGGGATCTGGCGGGGCGGACGCTCTCGTGGCATGAGCTGGCCGAGCACCCGCTCATCCTGCTGGAGCAGGGCAGCAGCATCCGCGCGTACATCGACCGGTTCGCGAAGGGGCAGGGCGTCACGATCCAGCCGGAGTTCGAGCTCGGCAGCATCGACCTGCTCATCCAGTTCGCCCAGAGCGGGCTCGGGATTGCCTGCGTCATCCGCGAGTTCGTCGTCGACGAGCTGGCGAGGGGAACGCTGCACGAGGTCCGGCTGGATGTGCCGCTGCCGCCGCGCCGGGTCGGCCTCGTGACGCTGCGCGATGTGCCGCTGTCCGCGACGGCGAGCCGATTCTTCGAGAAGCTGCCGTAATCCGCGGCGGCCTGAGGGCGGTCAATTCAGCGTCTTGGTCAAAATGAGGTCCGTCTGCTCGTCGCTGCCCACAAAGAACGAATGGCTCCCCGTCTCGACAAACCCCAGCTTCCGGTAAAAGGCGAGGGCGTTGTCATTGTGCTCCCATACGCCCAGCCAGATGCGCTTCTTCCGCAGCCGCAGGGCGATCTCCAGGGCGTGGTTGAACAGCAGCCTGCCGAGCCCCTGCTTCTGAAACTCCTTCTTCACATAGATGCGCTCGATTTCGAGCGATTCGTCGCCCATGGGTTCCGTCTGGGCGTCGCCGGTGTTGACTTTCAGGTAGGCGGCCGCCGCTCCGTCGACATAAAGCAGGAAAAATTGCGACGACGGATGGGACAATTCCTTCTCCAGTTGGCGCGGGTTGAACGCCTTCTCCAGGTAGGCGTCCATGTCTTCGGGCGAGCACGTGCCGAGGAACGTTTCGTAGAACGTCCGGCGGCCGATCTCCTGAAGTTCTCGTACATTGTCAAGCGAGCATGGTATAATGGATACTTGCATGATATCGTGTCTCCTTCTGGGTTGAAACTTGCTGCATGCACCATTGTACCGCATTTTCGCGGGTTTGGCGGATGAAAGCGGGATGTGGCATGGAAACGGAACTGTATGCGGCCATTTATCTGGATGACGGCAGGGACGCCGCGTCGGTCGCGGAGACCGTGGCCGGGATCGTCGGCGGACTGGCGGCGGGCGCGACCGTCGTGACGGAGACGGCGGAGATTTTCGTGCTGGAGCGGGAGGACTTCCCCGGGGAAGCGGGCGATCTGGGACGCTATCGGTATTGCCTCGAGATCGAGCCGCTGGAGAACGTTGACGCGGCGGCCTTCCGGGGCATGGCGGCGGCGCTTCTGGCGGAGCTGCGGGAGGCCGGCTTCCGGGCCGCGGCCGTCCGGGACGAAGCCTGAGAACAAGCCCGGATCGCATGTCGGAGACGGGGGGACGCCATGAAGAAGCCGGGATTGGGCGGACCTGGTGGTGCGGCCGGATGTGGGGCAGTACGCGGCCTTCGATTTCACCAAATCGGCGGAGTGCATCGGGCGGGTGAAGCAGCCATGAGGCGCTCGTCCCCGAACTGACGAAGCTGCTGCGTTGATCCGCTCTGCGCCGCCGACGCGATGGCGACGGGCGGCTGTCCGGGCGGCAAGATGGGATGGAGGACCCGAACCGGGTCGAATCCAAGCGAATGGAGAGCATCCACATGAAAGCAATTGCGGTCTATTGCGGCTCCGGCGAAGGCGCGTCCCCGGCATACCGGGAGGCCGCGATCAGGCTGGGACGCGAGCTGGCGAAGCGGCACATCACGCTGGTCTATGGCGGAGCGAGGATCGGCCTGATGGGCGCGGTCGCGGATGCCGTGCTGGAGCGGGGCGGCCGGGCAGTCGGGGTGCTCCCCCGTTTCCTGCGCGATCGCGAAATCGCCCACGGCAGGCTGACCGAGCTCTTGCTGGTGGACTCCATGCACGAGCGGAAGGCGAAGATGATCGAGCTGGCGGACGGGTTCATCGCGCTCCCCGGCGGTCCCGGCACGCTCGAGGAGTTCTTCGAAGCGCTCACCTGGGGCCGGCTCGAGCTGCACCGGAAGCCGGTCGGCCTGCTCAACACGGGCGGGTATTACGATCCGCTGCTCGCCATGTTCGAACGGATGGAGCGCGAGGGGTTCATGAGGCCCCTCGGGCATGCGGCGATCATCACCGACGAGTCGCCCGAAGGGCTGCTGGAGCGGTTCTCGAATCTGCGGCAGACAAGCGCGGGGAAGTGATCGCATGAAGCAGGGCGGCTTGCTGATGGCGTATTTCTGCCGGAAGGTCCGGGAGGCGGAGTTCAGGCCTGCTTCATGAGCAAAAGGATCACCGTGATCGCGGCGCCCGCGTAGAGCCAGACCGGGTGCTTCCTTGCGCAAACCGCAAGTTTTCGCATCGGATTCACCTCCGCGTCGTGTGCGTGCAATCTTCGATACCTGTATTATAGCAGCCGAAGGGGACGGATGCGGGAACCCGGTGCGAAAAAAGCGAAAAAATGGGTATTCCGCAATTGGAAGCGGGATGGTATAGTAGGGGTAAGATTCACAAATATGCCATATTGTTATTTGTGAATGTGAATACTTTCACAAATTAAGGAGATGAGGTGGTTCGGCATGGCGAATCCGAAGAAAATCGTCGTCCTGGGAGGCGGCTACGCCGGCATCCAGGCCGCCCTCGCGCTGCAGAAGCGGCTCGGGCGCGGCGAGGCGGACATCGTCCTCGTCAACAAGCACGACTACCACTATTTCACGACCTGGCTGCACAAGCCGGCGGCCGGCACCGAGAACCCGGGACTGTCGCGGGTCGATATCCGGGACATCCTGGATCCGGGCAAAGTGGCCATCCTGAAGCGCACGGTTCAGCGCATCGACACCGCTGCGCGCAGCATGCAGACCGACGAAGGCGACATCCCGTATGACGTGCTGATCGCCGCGCTGGGCGGAGAGCCGGAGACGTTCGGCATTCCGGGCCTGGCGGAGCATGCCTTCTTCATCCGCAGCCTGGGCAGCGCGCTCGTCATCCGGGAACACATTGAGCGCCGGTTCGCGCAGTTCAAGCTGGCCGAGAGCTGTGAGGATCTGCTCACCTTCGTCGTCGGCGGGGCGGGGCTGACCGGCATCGAGTTCGTTGGCGAGCTGGCGAACCGGGTTCCGGAGCTGTGCCGGGACTACGGCATCGATCCGGCCCTCGTGAAGATCATCGTCGTGGAGGCCGCGCCCGCCGCGCTGCCGGGCTTCGACGCCGGACTGGTGACGCATGCGGTGGAGCTGCTCAAGCGGAAGGGCGTCGATTTTCGACTGGGCATCCCTGTGAAAAAATGCACAAGCGAGGGCGTGGAGATCGGCGACGGGGAGTTCATCCGCGCGGGCACCGTCATCTGGGCGGGCGGCGTCCGTGGCAGCCGGGTGCTCGAAGCGTCGGGGTTCGAGACGACCCGCGGACGGGTGGTCGTGAATCCGTATCTGCAGGCGCCGGGGCATGACGACGTATTTGTCATCGGGGATTCGTCGATCGTGCTGAACGAGCAGGGCAAGCCGTATCCGCCAAGCGCCCAGATCGCCATCCAGCAGGGCGAAGCCGCGGCCCGCAACGCGATCGCGCTGCTGCGCGGGCGGGAGATGACGCCCTTCCGGTACGTCTACCGGGGCACCGTCGCCTCGCTCGGCAGGGGCGAAGGGATCGCGAGCGTCGGCAAGTTCCGCGTGAAGGGACTTCCGGCCGCCATCCTCAAGAAAATCGTGGACGCGCGGTATTTGTTCAAGATCGGCGGAGTGGGATTGGTGGTGCGGAAGAGCGGTATTTTTTGATTAAGGCCGATTATGGTGTGGCGATGCGGGGCGGATTCGGGCAAAATGGGGGAAAAAGCGGATACGGGAGGGCATGACGGCATGAGAGCCGACCGCTACAAGCATCTCTTCACCAAAGAATTGCTGATGGGACCGAATGCGGTCCGTCTGTTGGACGAAATGCTGGAGCACCATCCGATCGAAGGCGGCCGCGTGCTGGACCTCGGGTGCGGAACGGGACTGACGTCGCTGTTCCTGGCGCGGGAGACGGGAGCGGAGCGGATCTTCGCGGTCGATCTGTGGATTCCCGCGACGGCGAACTGGCGGCGGATCCGGGAGTGGGGGCTGGAGGACCGCATCATCCCGCTGCACGCCGACGCCCGCGATCTCCCGTTCCCCGAAGACTTCTTCGATGTGGTCGTCAGCGTGGATTCGTACCATTACTACGGATGCGAGGAGCGGTTCTTCGCGGACAAGATGCTGCCGCTCATCCGGCCGGGCGGCCGCGCGCTGATCCTCGTGCCCGGCCTGAAGCGGGAGATCGAAGGGGACCCGCCGGAGCTGCTCGTCCGGTGGCTGGGCGACGAGATCGCGCAGTTCCACGACCGCGACTGGTGGCGGCGGCACATCGCGGAGGGCTGCGAAGACCGGATCGAACTCGAAGTGTACGAGACGCGGCAGTTCGAGCAGCCGTGGCGGGACTGGTTCGACAGCGGGCACGAGTACGGGCTGGACGATTGGCATCACCTGAGCCAAGGGGTGGATAAGCTGATCAGCTTCATCGTGATCGCGGCGAGGGTGAAACAGCCGGCATAATGTCGCACGTGACGAGCCGCGTTCACCGGTGGTACAATGGATGAAACAAAGAAAACGGGAGCGGAGTCTGCGGAGAAGGCGCCAAAGCATAACGGACTTCGGCTTTGACACGGGGGCAGTGATTCGATGATCCGTTCGCACAAAGGGATATTCCAATCACTGCGATATCAAGTCGGGTCGCGTGTCATCCTCATTGTGGCTCCGCTTCTTCTCATGCTGATTTTCGGCATCAATTATGCGACAGATGTTGTGCTCAACCAAGTCGCGTTATCAAACCGAAGTCTGATAGCGCTTTACGTCCAGCAAATCGACCAGTATCTCGGCGAAGCGGACAACTATCTGTACAGCATCATCGCCAAGGACACCGATCTGACCATCATGGACGTGCCCGGCACCAGCCGGAGCCGGGATTACCATATGGCCAAAATACGGCTGAACAACAAGTTGACCACGGATATTGTGAACTACAGGCATATTGACGCCTTTTTCGTTTATTCATCAACCAATGATGATTTGCTGACAACCGGCAATCGCGAAGGCACCTATGAGAAATTTCAGGCCGTTCGGACCGATATCCGCGAGATGTTCCGCGACAGCGACACACTGGAGGCGGAGTGTCTCAAACTGTGGTGTGTCCGAAATCTGGCAAACCATCATTACCTGGTTCGTGTCGCGAAAATTGCAAACGTATACATAGGCGCATGGATCAATGTCGAAAAACTGATGATTCCCATGCAGTTGGTCAACTTCGGCAAGACCGGCTCGGCCGTATTGACCTCAAGTGAATTTGAACCGATCGCCAACCGGGAATACATACGGGACAAAGACATCGATTTGCGCGTAAGTCAGGCGAGTTATGTATTGAGCGGGCATAAAGGGAAGTATCTCGTGGTGGGAGTGCAATCGAACGCCAGCGACTATTACCTGTTCGCGGGACGGCGCGGGACATTTCCGGATTTTTTTCCGGATCATGCTGCCCCTGATTCGGCCGGCGTTCGCCACCTTCGCCATCATTGATTTTTCCTGGCATTGGAATGATTACGAGAACGCCCTTGTGTTTTTGCTGACCCCCGAGCTGTACACGATTCCGCTCGGTCTGCAGAATTTCGTCGACGAGAATTACGTGGATTACAACGCCATGATGGCCGCGGCGAGCGCTGCGATCATTCCCATGGTCGTCCTGTTTTTCATCGGACAGCGGTATGTCATCGAAAGCGTGGTCAGCAGTTCGGTCAAAGGATAACGGAACGGATTTCCCCTTGCGTACAACATTCGCCGGCGACTTGGGAGGGAATGCTCATGCGTTTTGAAACCGTTCATTCGGATATCACCGTGGTGGGTGGAGGCCTGGCCGGTGTATGCGCCGCGGTGGCCGCGGCCCGATTGGGCCGCAGCGTTGCGCTCGTCCAGAACCGGCCGGTGCTGGGAGGCAATTCGAGCAGCGAGATCCGGGTGTGGGTGGTGGGCGCCACCGGACACGGCGTCAATCGCTACGCCCGGGAAACGGGCATCATGGGCGAGATGTTTCTGGAAAATCAATACACGAATCCGGAAGGAAATCCCTATTATTGGGACATGGTCGTGATGGACCTGGTGCGCAAGGAGCCGAACATCCGGCTGTTTCTCAACACGGACGTGAACGAAGTGGAATCTGTGCCCGACGACCCGGACGGGAACCGGCGGCGCATCCTTTCCGTCACGGGATGGATGACGGGGTCGGAAAGGAAAATCCGCTTTGTCAGCCCGGTTTTCATTGATTGCAGCGGCGACGGATTGGTCGGCTATCAGGCGGGAGCCCGATACCGCATCGGGCGCGAGGCCAAATACGAGTACAATGAAAGATGGGGTCAGGAGCAGCCGGATCAGATCACGCTGGGCAGCACGATTTTGTTCTACACCAAGGATATGGGCTTCCCAGTCAAATACGTGCCTCCGAGCTTCGCCAAAGACATCACGAAGACGCCTATCCCGGAAAAACGGATCATCAAAAGCGGCGATTCCGGCTGCTTCTACTGGTGGATCGAGTGGGGAGGAGAACTGGACACCGTTCACGACAACGAGCGAATCCGCGACGAGCTTCTGTCCGTCGTCTTCGGCATCTGGGATTACATCAAGAATTCGGGGAAGTTCGACGCCGGGAATCTCGCGCTGGAGTGGGTCGGCTACTTGCCGGGAAAACGGGAATACCGCCGCTTCATCGGCGATTACGTGCTGAACCAGAACGACATCGAAAACCAGACGCCGTTCGACGACCGCGTGGCGTTCGGCGGATGGTCGATTGACCTGCACCATCCCAAGGGGATGTACGGCGACATCCCTTCGAAGCACTATCAGCCGGACGGCATCTATCACATTCCGTTCCGCTCGCTGTATTCCGTCAATGTGCGCAACCTGCTGTTTGCCGGCCGGAACATCAGCGCCACCCACATCGCGTTCGGGTCCACCCGGGTGCAAGGAACGTGCGCCACCCTGGGGGAAGCCGTCGGCACTGCCGCCGCGCTGTGCGTGCAGAAGGGCGTCGATCCCCGGACGCTGTGCCAATCCCACATCCGGGAGCTGCAGCGGGTATTGCTGCGGCAGGACGCCTCCATCATCGGCCTTACGGTTCCCGATCCGGACAACATCGCGCCGGAGGCGACCGTACTCGCGTCCAGCATCCTGCGGCGCCTGGAAGTCGAACGGTCGGACGAGACGTTCCGGCTGACCACCGATGTCGGCTTCACGTTTCCGGTGGAGCCCGAATTGGACCGGATCGAGCTGCTGGTGGATGTTCACGCGGATACGGCCGAGGTGGAAGTCGAGGTGTGGGACACGGGCAGACCCGAGAACTACATTCCCGTCACCTTGCGGACCGCGGATCGAAAGACGGTGCGGAAGGGAGAAAAGCAATGGGTCTCCTTCTACTTGCCGTGGAAACCGGAGCAGCCGCAAAACGCGTTCGTGGTCGTCAAAGAAAGCCCGGACGTCTCCGTCCATCTGTCCCATCAACCGCTAAGCGGCGTCCTGGCCTACATCCGGGAAAAAGAGAAGGACATGCCGCGCGGCCTTGAAGGATTGGACCACCGGCAACCGATCGTCCAATGGAGCATGCGCAAGGTCGTGCGGAAAACGTTCTGCTTCCGGACGTCCACCCGCGCCTACGGCCCCGAGAAAGCGGCGGACGGCTATCTCAGACCGTACGGGGGCCCCAGAATGTGGGCTTCGGAACCGATGCGGCCCGGAACGGAAGAATGGCTGGAGTTCTCCTGGCCCCAGGTTCGCGCCATCCGTGAGGTGCAACTGATTTTCAACGACGATGTGAACGAGGACCTGATCAACCTGCACCATCACAAAACCCCGTTTGAAATCATCCCGGAGCTGGTCAAGGATTACCGGCTCGAAGCATGGGACGGAGAAGCGTGGCGGGTGGTTTACCGGGAAAGCGGTAACCGTCGCCGCAGGCGGAACATTCCGCTGGACGGTGTCGAGACGGACCGGCTGCGGGTGGTGGTCGAGGCGACGAACGGCTGTCCGCGGGCGGAAATCATGGAAGTGCGGATTTTCTCCAACTGAAACGCGTCGGAATTTGCGCCGAACGGCGGCGGGCGTTTCGCCCGATCGTCCGTTCGGTTTTTGTTTCTCCTCCCCCATAAGCCGCGCCGCGTTGGCGCCGGGCTGGACAAAACGGACGCCGGGCGGAGAAAATAGTGATATTGAACAAAGAAACAGCGGATCCAGAGGGAGGATGGACGAATGGCGACGATCGACGATTTCATGAAGCTGGACATCCGGATCGGCACCGTGGTGCACGCGGAGGATTTTCCGGAGGCGCGGAAGCCGGCCATCAAGCTGAAGATCGATTTCGGGGAGCTGGGGATCAAGCAATCTTCGGCGCAGATCACGCGGCGGTACGCGCCGGAGCAGCTCGTCGGCCGGCAGGTGGTCGCGGTCGTCAATTTCCCGCCTCGGCGCATCGCGGGGTTCAACTCCGAGGTGCTGGTGCTGGGCGGCGTTCCGGAGGAGGGCGACGTCGTGCTGCTGAGGCCGGACGAGCCGGTGCCGAACGGCACGCCGATCGCATAACCGGCCGCGCCCGCATAACTGGCTGCTCCCACATGGCCGGCCGCGCCGCCGGACGCGGAAGCCGCCGCTCAGAAGCCCTTCGATTTCAGGAATTCCGCGATCCGTTCGCGGGTCTCCTCGAGCGGACGGTTTCCGTGCCGGCCGTGGCGGAAGAACCCGTGCTCCATGCCTTCGTACTCGACCCAGGCGATGTCGTTGCCCGCCGCGGTCATTCGCTCGACGAAGTCCCGGTTTTGCGCGTAGAGCGGGTCGGCGGTTCCGATCATCCAAAGCGCGGGCGGGAGGCATTTTTTCACGTGGTGGAACGGGGAGATGTCCCGCGCCCCGGGCAGCAGTTCGGGGAAAAGGCGCTCCGCGATGTCCACGGCGTCCATGCCGGCGGCGAACACGACCAGCGCGTCCGGGACGGGGGAGACGGAGAGATCGTCTCCCTCATCGTTCAGGTGGTCGAACATGATCGCGGACACAGCGGTGTAGCCGCCGGACGACGAGGCGCACACGGCGACGCGGTTCGGGTCGACGCCCAATGCGGATGCGTGCGCGCGCAGCCAGCGGACCGCGGAGCGGGCGTCGCGGATCGCCTGGACGGGCGTAAAGCCCTCGTCCTGTCCGGTGCGGCATTCCACGCAGATCGCGACATATCCCTTCGAGGCCAGGTAGTGCGCGTGGTGCTGGAATTCCGCGGGCGTGTTCGGATTCGGGGTGAACGTGCCGCCGATGAAGAACAGGACGGCCGGCCGGTTCGCGCCGCCGGCATCGGGCTCGAACACGAAAAACCGGAGCTTCCGCCCGCCGATTTCTTTGTAGACCGCTTCTTTCACGGGGTAGACGAAGGGATAGTCATGCACGGGCATCACCTTATCCGTGAACTTCTGGTCGTTCTACTATGTTGAAGGTTTTGAGCGCTTTCTGTCAACATGCGGAAGTCGGGAAGGACATGAGCCGCCTGCTGTGGCATGCAGGCGGCTTTCTTATTGTGCAGAGCCGCATGCTCGCTTGCAGAACAATAAAAAATTAATCTAAAAGAATAAAAATTTATTGTAAAACGATAAATCCTGCGCTATACTTGGCTGCACCGATACATGAGAGGTGCCAACCATGAAACTGGAGACGCTCTTTCTGAAAATCGTCGTGATCCTGCTCGGAGTTCCCATATTGGCGCTGTGCATCTGGGCGGTGCCGGTGCTGGGGGAGATCGCGGCGGAGCTCGTGCCGGGCTTCTCGCCGATCGAATCCCTCGTCTGCCTGGTATTCTACGCGTCGGCGGTTCCGTTCTTTTACGCGCTGTACCTGGCGTTCCGACTGTTGCAGTATATTGACCGGGACACGGCGTTTTCGGACGCCTCCGTGACCGCACTCAGGAGGATCAAGTATTGCGCTGTTGCCATTTTCGTCTGCCACGCGCTGGTGCTGCCGCTTTTCTATCTGTACGCGAAAGCGGATGACGCGCCGGGCGTCGTCATCGTCGGTTGCGTCGTGCCCTTCGCCTGCGTGGTGATCGCCGTCTTCGCGGCCGTCCTGCAGAAACTGCTGCGGCATGCCATTGACATCAAGACCGAAAACGAACTGACGATTTGAGGTGAAGCTCGTGGCAATCATCGTCAACCTCGACGTGATGCTGGCCAAGCGGAAGATGAGCTTGACCGAGCTGTCCGAGCGGGTCGGGATCACGATGGCGAATCTTTCGATCCTGAAAAACGGCAAGGCGAAGGCGATCCGCCTGTCCACCCTCGAAGCCGTTTGCGAAGCGCTTGACTGTCAGCCCGGCGATATTCTGGAATATCGCCCTGACGAAGGAGGGTCATGATGCGAGGGATTGTCATGCGCGCGGCGGTGGTGCGCGCGGCCGTGATGCGCCGGTCGGCGCCGCGGCTGATCACGCAGCTCGTGCATTTCGGCGTCCAACAGGCGCTGTCGTGCGTCTTTCCCGTCGTGATCTTCGCCTCGCTCGCGATCACCCGTTATGTCCCGCTGCCGTTCCTGCCGCGATACGACTGGCTGCTCGCCATCTGCCTGCTGATGCAGTGGTGGATGATCCGCGCCGGGCTCGAGACGAAGGACGAGCTCAAGGTCGTCTGCCTGTTCCATCTGATCGGCCTTGCGCTCGAAATCTTCAAGGTCCATATGGGGTCCTGGTCGTATCCGGAGCCCGGATACCTGAAGGCGTTCGGCGTGCCGCTCTACAGCGGGTTCATGTACGCGAGCGTCGCGAGCTACATGTGCCAGGCGTGGCGCAGACTCAGGCTGGAACTGGTGCGGTGGCCGTCGCATGCCCTCGTCGTTCCGCTCGCGGCCGCGATTTACCTGAACTTCTTCACGCATCACTACTGGGTCGACATCCGCTGGTGGCTGACCGGTCTCGTGTTCATCGTCTTCCTGCCCACATGGGTGCGGTTCGAGGTGAACGGAGCGCGCTACCGGATGCCGCTCGCCCTTTCTTTTGTGCTGATCGGCTTCTTCATCTGGATCGCGGAGAACATCGCCACGTTCTTCGGCGCGTGGCAGTATCCCGATCAGGCCGCGGCCTGGCGCCTCGTCCACCCGGGGAAGTTCAGCTCGTGGTTCCTGCTGGTGATCGTCAGCTTCCTGATCGTGGCGGCGCTGAAGCGGGTGAAGGAAGGCCGGGGGCGGATGTGAATATTTCTCTCGGGTAGATCGGGCGCAGGGCCGGGCTCACCGGCTCTGCTTAAGAATCTCTGCGGCATCCCCGACCGAAGCGGAAGTCATCGAGCCGGGCAAGCCCGCGGAAGCGAAAGCGTATAGGTGACGGTCTATGCGCGATACTGGTTCCGACAGGCCGCAATCTCCCGGCGCGCGTCAATCGGAAACCGGAAGCGGCACGGTGACCCTGATCGCTCTTGTTTCCTCAGTGTTCGCGTAACGCAGTTTCGTGCTCTGGAATACGACATACAGCGGTTCATGGCGGGCGATCCCGGACGGGACGGTGAAGGCGATTTTGACGGAGGTGTCCGGGGGGATTTGACCGAACGAGCCTTCCAGTTCCCGCACCGGCGTATCCCCCGGCGGATCATCGGCCGAGGCCGTTCCGCCGCCTTCGTTCTTGCCGTCGTCATTCGTGTGATACGTGCCATCGGACGTCTCGGGTACGATGAACAGGCGATTGTCCGCCAACGTGACTCCGCTTCGGTTCGCGATTTCGGCCGTCACGTGGACGGACTGATCCTGTCGCTTTTCCGCGCTCAGGATGGTCAGATGAATGTCGATGTTGTCCGATGGAGCAGGCGAGGGTCTGAACCAGTCCACAATCACGACCAGCACGATGGCGAGGCCCAGCACGATCGCCCTCTCGACAGGTTCGTTCATGCCCTTCATCGTTTTCGGCACCCCCTGTTCGATTGGTCTTGGGGACATGTCGCGGCGGGCGTTTCGGCCCATATTCCATTTAACGCCGAAAGAGCATGTCGGGTTCGGATTTGAGCCGAAAAAAAGACCGGGCTCGACCTCTGTCCATCATCACGAGGAAGATCAACAAGACCGCGACCGCGGTCATGGTCACATTCGTGCGGTCGAAGACGTGACGGTACAGATCCGGGGAGAGATAGGCTCCATTCCGGTACAGGAATTGATCGAGATCGGTGGCCATCATGTGTTCGGGAGACTGAAACCTGAAGCGCATCTGCCGCGCCTGGACGCGAAGGGTCTGATTGGCTTCGATGACGGCTCCGATGACGGCTTTCAAATCCTCGATCCGGACGTAATCGTACCGTTCGGAAGACGGCAGACGCTCGCCTTCCGCCGCAAGAAAGGCAACCGCGGCGAATACGTTCGGCCATTAGGACGAATAGGCGGACAGGTCCATCTCATCCATCGGGATGCTTTGTTGATAGAAACTGGGGGGCGTTGCCGCCGCAAACTGGCTTTGCAACCGGTGGTTGTGAATCCATGCCGCTCCGGTCCGGTACGCGACCAAAAACAGAAGCATCACGATGGCTGCCAATCAGAACCATGACCACAGGGATTTTGAAGCGTGAACCGTTGATCATTTTCCGGTCCTCCCTCCCCGGTCGGAGCATCATCCGCGCATGCCATGATGAAAACGGCCGGACAGGAGGTTTCTCCTGCCCGACCGTTGTCGCAGCGCTGTCTTTTATTTCACGGCGTTCCGCCAGTCGGCGGCGAACTTCTCGATCCCCTGATCCGTCAGCGGGTGCTTTGCGATCTGCTCGATCACCTTGAACGGGATCGTCGCGATGTGCGCGCCGGCCAGCGCCACGCGGGTGACGTGGTCCGGATGGCGGACCGACGCGGCGATGATCTGCGTCTCCAGCTTGTGGACGCGGAACACTTCCGCGACCCGCGTCACGAGCTGGACGCCGTCTTCCGAGATGTCATCCAGCCGGCCGAGGAACGGCGACACGTACGTCGCGCCCGCGCGGGCGGCGAGCAGCGCCTGGTTGACCGTGAAGATGAGCGTCACGTTCGTCTTGATGCCCTTCTGCGAGAGATAGCGGCACGCTTCGAGGCCGTCCAGCGTCATCGGCAGCTTGATCGTGATCTTCGGGTCGTTGTTGTTGATCTTCGCCAGCTCGAGCGCCTGCGCGATCATCTCCTCCGCCGTCACGGCGTCGGGCGTCACTTCGGCCGAGACCGATTCGGCCTCGGGCACGGCCTTGAGGATCTCTTCGATCCGGTCTTCGAACTTCACGCCTTCCTTCGCCACGAGCGACGGGTTCGTCGTGACGCCGGACAGGATGCCCATCTTGTACACCTTCTGGATCTCGGCCAGGTTGGCGGTGTCAATGAAGAATTTCATGCTGCTTGACCTCCTTAAAGGTTAATGGGGTTAAACATGTTGCCGCCTGCAGCGAGTTCCGGGGCTGTAACGGTTTTTTTTACCGCTATAGCCGACTCGACGGCTCAGGCCATCCCGCCAACGGTATTTTTTACCGTTGCCGCGACCTGAGCGCAGCCGCCGTTGTTATCCCAACTCGCGCACGAGGCGAACGACGTTGTCCACGGAGAAGCCGAAATGCTTCATCACCGCGCCGCCCGGGCCCGAAGCGCCGAACGTATCGATCGACAGCACCTTGCCGCCGGGCCCCGCGTAGCGCTCCCAGCCGAGCGAAATGCCGGCTTCGATCACGAGCCGCTTCGTCACGCCGTCCGGCAGGACGGACTTCCGGTACTCCTCGGGCTGGCGGTCGAACAGCTCGCGGCTCGGCATCGCCACGACGCGCGCCTTGACGCCATCCTTCTCGAGTTCCGCCTTCGCGTCGAGCGCGAGCGACACTTCCGAGCCGGTCGCGATCAGGATGACGTCGGGCTGTCCGTCGGCGTCGGCCAGCACATAGCCGCCGCGCGCGACCTTGTCCTTGTTGCGCGCCGTCGCCTCGAGCACCGGCAAGTTCTGGCGGCTCAGCACGAGCGCCACCGGGCCTTCCGTCTGCTCGAGCGCGTACGCCCAGGCGCTGGCCGTCTCGTTCGCGTCGGACGGGCGGATGACCGTCACGCCGGGGATCGAGCGCAGCGCGGCGAGCTGCTCGATCGGCTCGTGCGTCGGCCCGTCTTCGCCGACCGCGATCGAGTCATGGGTGAACACGTACACGACCGGCAGCTTCTGCAGCGCGGCGAGGCGGATCGACGGACGCAGATAGTCGCTGAAGACGAAGAACGTGCTGACGAACGGGCGCACGCCGCCGTGCAGCGCCATGCCGTTGCCGGCCGCGCCCATCGCGTGCTCGCGGACGCCGAAATAGATGTTGCGGCCCGCATACGATTCGACGGCGAACTTGCTCTCGCCCTTGATGTCCGTCATCGTCGAGTGCGACAGGTCGGCGCTGCCGCCGAAGATGGCCGGCACGATCTTCACGAAGTGGTTGATCGCGTTGCCGCTCGCGACGCGGGTCGAGATCGCCTTGCCGGTTTCGAACGTCAGGATGTCGGCCGCGTCGATCGCGTACTTGCCTTCGATCGCCCGCTCCAGTTCCTGCGCGAGCTCCGGATATTGCGCCTTGTAGGCGGCGAACAGCCGGTTCCATTCCGCTTCCTTCGCGGCGCCTTGTTCCTTCAGCCCGGCAAAATGCTTCCGCACCTCGTCCGGCACCGTGAACGGCTCTTCCCACTGCCAGCCGTACGCGGCCTTCGCGTTCTTCGCGTCCTCTTCGCCGATCGGCGCGCCGTGCACCTTGTGCGTGCCGGCGTTCTTGCTGCCGAAGCCGATGATCGTGCGCACTTCGATGATCGTCGGCTGATCCAGGTTCGCCTTCGCTTCCGCGATCGCGGCCGACACCGCGGCGATGTCGTTGCCGTCCTCCACGCGCAGGTATTGCCAGTTCGCGGACTCGGCGCGCAGCCGGATGTTCTCGCTGAAGCTGAACCTGAGCTCGCCGTCGAGCTGAATGTCGTTCGAATCGTACAGCACGATCAGCTTGCCGAGCTTCATGTGGCCGGCCATCGACATCGCCTCGTAGGAGATGCCCTCCTGCAGGCAGCCGTCGCCGACGAGCGCGTACGTGTAGTGGTCGATCACCGGGAAGCCTTCCCGGTTGTACTTCGCGGCCAGATGCGCTTCGGCCATCGCCATGCCGACCGCCATCGCGATCCCCTGGCCGAGCGGGCCCGTCGTCGCTTCGACGCCGTCGGTGTGGCCGAACTCGGGATGGCCGGGCGTCCGGCTGCCGAGCTGGCGGAATGCCTTGATGTCGTCCAGCGTCACGTTGTAGCCGAACAGGTGCAGCAGGCTGTACAGCAGCATCGAGCCGTGGCCGGCCGACAGCACGAAGCGGTCGCGGTTGAACCATTTCGAATTGCCGGGATTGTGGTTCAGATGCTTGCTCCAGAGCGCGTACGCCATCGGCGCGGCGCCCATCGGCAGCCCGGGATGGCCGGAGTTCGCGGCGTTGATCGCGTCGATGGACAGCGTGCGGATCGTGTTGATCGCAAGTTGCTCAATGGTTTGGTTGGCAGACATATCGGTCCCTCTCTTTCGGATCTTTCTTTATCTTATCGTTTTTTTCATCGAACCACCAACGAAATCCTTCCCGTTCGGGCAGCGAATCGGACTCCGCCGGTCCGTAGCCGCCGGCTTCGTAGGTGAAGAGCGGCACCCGTTCCTCCGCGAACGCGTCGAGGATCGGCTGGACCCATTGCCAGGACAGCTCGACCTCGTCCCAGTGGGCGAAGAACGTCGGGTCGCCGGCGATCGCGTCGCCGATCAGATTCTCGTAGGCTTCGGGCGAATCGTCCCCGTGGGGATGCGTCTCGACCGGAATCGGCTCAAAACCCGCGTCCACCCCGCACTCCCGCGAAGCGCGCTGCAGCGTGATGCGCTCGTTCGGCCCGATCTCGACGACGAGCAGATTCGGCTCGGCCCCCGCCGGCGAACCCGCTGCCGATCCCGCCGCGCCGGACGGCTCGAACTCGACGACGATGCGCGTCGCCTTCGCCTTCAGCCGCTTGCCCGTGCGGATGTAGAACGGCACGCCCTGCCAGTCGTCGCTATTCACATGCAGGCGCGCGGCGATGAACGTGTCCGTGCGCGAATCCGGCGCGATGCCCGGCTCGGACGTGTAGCCGACGACCGGCTCGCCGCCGATCGCGCCCGCCGCGTACTGCCCGCGGACCACGCTGGCCGCCGCGTCCTCCTTCCGGACGGGCTCGAGCGCTTCCATCACGCGCTTCTTCCGGACGTGCACGTTGCCGTCGCCGCCATGGGCCGGCAGATGGACCGCCGCCATCATGAGAAGCTGCAGCAGATGGTTCTGGAACATGTCGCGCAGGGCGCCGGATTTGTCGTAGTAGCCGGCCCGCTCCTCGACGCCGACCGACTCGTCCGCCACGATCTGGACGTTGGCGGGCTTCCGTCCGTTCCACAGCTCCCGCCAGACCGGATTCTCGTGCAACGACTCGAGCCGCTGCACGATCGGCTTGCCGAGGTAATGGTCGATGCGGTAGATCTCGTCCTCGGAGAACGATTCGCCCAGCTTCCGGTTCAGCTCCCGGGCGGATTCCAGATCATGGCCGAACGGCTTCTCGATCACGAGGCGCTTCCAGCCTGTCCCGGAGCCGAGCCCGCTGCTTCGGATGTTGTCGGCGATCGGTCCGAAGAACTCCGGCCCGACGGACAGGTAGAACAGGCGGTTCTCCGGAATGCCGAGCTCTTCCTCGCGGGCCTTCACGAGATCGAGCAGCTTCACGTAGTCCGCTTCGCGGCCGATGTCGAGCACGCAGTATCGGAACGCTTCCAGGAAGCGGCCGAGCGCGGCCTCGTCGTCCGGTTTCGTGCGGGAGAACCGGCGCAGCGACTGCTCCACGTTCGAACGGAGCGTCTCGTCGGTCCATTCCCTCCGTCCGAGGCCGATGACGGAGAAAGCCGCCGGCAGCTTGCCGCGGATATACAGATTATACAGGGCCGGATAGATCTTGCGCTTCGCCAGATCCCCGGTCGCCCCGAACAGCACAAAGGTGATCGGCTCCAACTTCTTTCTCCTTTCCGAATTCGCATGCCTGGGTACTGGTGAATTGCCTTAATACACACTATAATACGATTCAAGGTTATGCGAATAATTGATAGATTTGAGAGGAGATATAGATAATGTCTATGGGGATAAACTACGAACTCTATAAGGTGTTTTATTGGGCGGCGAAGACCGGCAGCCTGACGCAGGCCGCCCGCAAGTTGTACCTCACCCAGCCGAGCGTCAGCCACGCGATCAAGCAGCTTGAGGAACGGTTCGGCGTGACCCTTTTTTCCCGGACGGCGAGGGGAGTGGAGCTGACGCAGGAGGGCGCCGTGCTGTTCGCGTACATCGAGCAGTCGCAGACGCTCATCGCCCTCGCGGAGGAGAAGATGGCCGCGCTCCGCAACCTCGAAAGCGGCGAGCTCAGGATCGGCGGCAGCGACTCGCTGTTCAAGCACTATCTGCTGCCGTATCTGGAACGGTTCCACGAGCTGCACCCCGGCATCCGGCTGCACCTCGACCACGGGACGACGCCGGAGATCATCGGCTTCCTGAAGGAGGGGCGGATCGATCTGGGCGTTGTGCGCATGCCGATCGTCGACCCGCAGCTCCAGGCCCGGGAGACTTACCAGTTGCAGGACTGCTTCGTGGCAGGCTCGCGCTACGAGTACCTGAAGGGCGAGATCCTTACCCTTGAACGGCTACTCGATTACCCGATGATCCTGTTCTCCCGCAACAGCCGGGCGCGGATGACGATCACGGAGCTGTTCCAGCGGCGCGGGCTGGCGCTCCGGCCCGAGATCGAGGTCGGCAGCGTCGATCTGCTCATCGAGTTCGCGAAGCGGGGGCTCGGCATTTCCTACGTGGCGAAGGAGTTCGTGACGCAGGAGCTGGAGGAGGGCGTACTGTTCGAGGTGCGCATCAACGAGCCGCTGCCTCCCGCCCGCGTCGGCATTCTGACGATGAACGGCGTGCCGCTGTCCGGCGCAGCCTCCGCCTTCATCGAGCTGATCGGACAGGACGCCTATATAAAGGAGGAAACCCGTGAACAGACATGAGGGGATTGTCGAATTGCCGGCCTGGGAGCCGCCGGCCGCGGGGAAGCTGACGGTGATCGTAGAACGGATGAAGGCGAATCTGGCGGCGGGCGGTTTTCGGGTGGTGCGGACGGTGTGCAGCGATCCGGCGTTCCCGGGCGTGTGGGTGACGGAGGATTGCCTATGGATATGGCGAACGACCATCCGGCCGCGCGGGAATTTCAGCGGAAGCTGCGCGAGGACGGCATTCCGGCCACGATGTTCGGCGTCGAAGACACGCGCGAAGCGCACCGGCGGCTGGCGGAACCGGGCGTGCGGTTTGCAACGGAGCCGACACAGTCGGGTGAGCACACGATCGCGGTCTTCGACGACACATGCGGCAATCTGATCCGGATCATCGACTTTCGGAAGCGAGAACGCGATTGTATAATGGTTGAAAACGGGAGGGCGGGGGAGAGACGATGGCGAACATGGCGTGCCTCGGATGCCGGATCGCAAACGGCGCGGAGCCCGGCGTGCAGGTGGTGTACGAAGACGAACTCGTTGCCTGCGTGCTCGACATTGCGCCGTTCAACGAAGGCCATCTCCTGATTCTGCCGAAGGCGCACGCCCTGGACGTCGAAGAGCTCGAGCCTGCGGCCGCCCGAGCGGTCATGGACGCGTCGCGGAAACTGTCCGTCGTGCTGAAGCGGGTGTTCCGGCCCGACGGTATCACGATTTGCCAGAACGGGGGAACATTCAACGATCTCGGCCACTACCACATGCACCTGATCCCGCGGTACGAAGGGGACGGCTTCTCCTGGAGCGAGCCGGCCCGTCCCCACGACGCCGGGCGGCGGCTGGCCGAGACCCGGGAGAAAATCGTGCGCGCCATGGATTGAAAGCAGCCGGGATATTAATTAGAATTCTAATTAAATCCGCGAACAGGATTCGCGGACGTCTTTTTCGGACCATGGTTAGAATTCTAACTAATATCGTGAAGGAGGCGAATGTCATGCGGAAAGCGTATCGTTGGGCGGGATGGATTGTCGTGTGGCTGACGGCGGTGTTTTTTCTCCAGAACGGGGTGCAGAAGGTGATCGGCGCGCAGCAGATGGTGGCCATGTTCCGCGAGCTCGGCTACCCCGACTGGATGCGGATCGCAGTCGGGCTCATCGAGATCGCGGGGGCCGTGCTGCTCGTCATTCCGCGCTTCACCCTCCACGCGTCCGCGGGGCTGGCGGTGCTGATGATCGGCGCCGCGGTGTCCGAATGGAGAGCGGGCGAGTTGTTCGAAGCGCTTCTGCCCTTCCAGTGGCTCGTCGTGTTCCTGATCATCCTGTACGCGCGCATCCGGATCCGCCGCGCGGCTGCGGTGAAGGAGACGGAGGCGCTATGAGCGCAAAATCTTCTCCATCGGCCGGCCCTTCGCGAGCTCGTCGATCAGTTTGTCCAAATAGCGGACTTCGCGCATGAGCGGGTCCTCGATGTTTTCGATCCGGACGCCGCAGATGACCCCCGTGATTTTCTCCCGCGCGGGGTTGAGCGCGGGCGCTTCCGCGAAGAACGCCTCAAAATTCGTCCGTTTCCCGAGATGGGCCTCCAGCTCCTCCTGGCTGTAGCCGGTCAGCCAGCGGATGATCTCGTCAACCTCCGCTTTCGTGCGGCCCTTCTTCTCCGCTTTCTCGACATAGTGGGGGTAGACGCCTGCGACGCTCATCGTGTAGATGCGGTGCTTGGCCATGTGCCGATCCTCCCGTGCAGCATCGGATGGGGTGATGCCATGATCGTAACCTTAATCGGCGTCCGGCGCAACCGGAGCTTCTGTCCGCCGGTGGACGCCGAGGCGGCGGTGCGCATGCGACGGCCCCGGCCGACCGTGCGGTTCGGGGAGAAGCGGCCGCAGGCTCCGGAACGGTTCGGACGGATGCGGAACGTGTCATTGTCCGGAGGATCGGGTGATCCTCCCGTCTGTCCGGCGGAAATACGGCCGTTCCGGACGATGGACAGGGTGCTGTCCATCCGGTCGGATCATTCGCCGCTTCTGTCGGCAACTGCGGGAACCGGTTCGAAGAAGCGGCGGGTTGAGGCGCGGGACATGGCGTCGATCCCGAAAGCCGTCCCCATCGATGGCGGGAAAACCGTCGGTGGGGGCGGCTATTTTTCTGTGCCAGACCGCGGGGGCGTAGCGTGGTATCCACGTTACAGCGTGCCCGCGGGGGCGTTATGCGATGCTGTAGCGTGGTATCCACGCTACAGCGTGCCCGCGGGGGTGATGCGTGATGCTGCAGCGTGGTATCCACGCTACAGCGTGCCTGCGTTGGCGTTGTGCGCTGCTGCAGCGTGGTATCCACGCTACAGCTTCTCCAGCCGGACACTTCTCATGCAAGCTGATCAATTAAAAGTGACATATAAACAACATGGTCATGTCAGATATATCATTGATTCATAACAATCAAGAAAAAATATTAGCGAAAAAACATAAAGATTTTAGGACTCTGGCGCTATATAATGAGATCGAGAGAGATAAATGTCAGAAAAACTTACACCAACAAGGAGGCGAACCGGATGTACATCGACGCGAGACCCTATCGGTACCCGTTCGACGGCAACCTGACGCCGCAAAACACCGCGCTCATGGTGATCGACATGCAGACGGATTTCTGCGGCATCGGCGGGTATGTGGATCTCATGGGCTACGATATTTCCCTGACGCGGCGGGCGATCGCCCCGATCCGGCGGCTGCTGGACACCGTGCGCGGCATCGAAGGGTTCACGATCATCCATACGCGGGAAGGCCATCGCGAGGATTTGTCCGACCTGCCCGAAAACAAATGCTGGAGGAGCAGGCAGATCGGCGCGGAGATCGGATCGGAAGGTCCGGCGGGGCGCATTTTGATCCGGGGGCAGAGAGGCTGGGAGATTATTGACGAGCTCAAACCGCTGCCTGGGGAAATTGTGATCGACAAGCCGGGCAAGGGGAGCTTCTACGCGACGGATCTGGACCTGATCCTGCGGACGAAGGGCATCCGCAACCTGATCCTGACCGGCATTACGACGGACGTGTGCGTGCATACGACGATGCGCGAGGCGAACGACCGCGGGTACGAGTGTCTGATTCTGGAAGACTGCACGGGCGCGACGGACGCGGGCAACCACGAAGCCGCGCTCAAAATGGTGACGATGCAGGGCGGCGTGTTCGGCGCCGTGTCGGATTCGGAGGCGGTCATCGCCGCGCTGCGCGCGTTGGCCGGAGAGGCGTGAGCCGGTTGGCGGTGCGGACGGAGACGCCGCTGCCGGAGAAGCTGACGGTCGGCGGACTGCAGGCGCTGTACGCTTCCGGCGCGGCGACGCCGGAGGATGTCGTGCGCGAGATCGTGAAGCGTGCGGAGCGGGACGCGCGGTGCAACATCTGGATCAAGCCGCCGGCCTTCGGGGACGTGGAGCCGTTCCTCCGCGCGCTGGGCGAATTCGACCCGGTGCGCAAACCGTTGTGGGGCGTGCCGTTCGCGGTGAAGGACAATATCGACGTGGCGGGCTGGCCGACGACGGCCGGGTGTCCGGCGTACGCGTATGTGCCGGATGCGCACGCGGAAGTGGTGCGGCGGCTGATCGAGGCGGGCGCGATCCCGGTCGGCAAGGCGAATCTCGACCAGTTCGCGACCGGTCTCGTCGGGACGCGCAGCCCGTACGGCGCGACGCGCAACGCGCTGCGGGAGGAGCTGATCAGCGGCGGCTCCAGCTCCGGCTCGGCGGTCGCCGTCGCGCGCGGACACGCGGCGTTCGCGCTCGGCACCGACACGGCGGGCTCCGGCCGGGTGCCGGCCGCGTTCAACCGGCTCGTCGGCTTCAAGCCGAGCCTCGGCGCCTGGCCGACGCGCGGCGTCGTGCCGGCGTGCGCGAGCCTCGACTGCGTCACGGTGTTCGCGTGGACGCAGGACGACGCGCTGGCCGTCGACCGGGCGGCGCGCGGACGCGACCCCGCGGATCCCCGGTCGCGCGAGCTGCCCGCGCCGGAACCGGGTCGGCCGCCGCGCCGCCTGCTGGCGCCGGATGCGCCGCCGGATTTCTTCGGGCCGTTCGCGTCGGAGTACCGCGCGGCCTGGGAGGCGGCGCTGGAGCGGCTGGGGCGGCTCGGCCTGCCGGTCGAGACGGTCGATGCGGCGCTGTTCCGCGAGGCGGCGGCGCTGCTGTACGACGGCCCGTGGGTCGCGGAGCGCTGGGCGGCGCTCGGCGCGTTCGTCGAGGCGCATCCGGAGGCGGTGCATCCCGTGACGGCGGAAGTGCTCCGCACCGGCGCGCCCGACCGGCACGACGCGGTGTCGCTGTTCCGGGCGATGCACCGGCTTGACGGGATGAAGGCGGAGACGCGGCGGCTCCTCGCGGACGCGGTGCTCGTCATGCCGACGGCGGGCGGCACCTGGACGCGCGAGGAGGTCGAACGCAGGCCGATCGAGACAAACCGCGCATTGGGGATGTACACGAACCACTGCAATTTGCTCGACCTGTGCGCGCTGGCGGTTCCGGCCTCCGACGCGGCGCCGGACCTGCCGTTCGGTGTGACGCTGTTCGCGCTCGCCGGGCAGGAAAGCATGCTGTTTGCGGTGGGGAAGCTTTTTGCGGAGGCTGTGGAGGCGGAACGGCGCGGAAGCGCGGCGGCGCGCGCCGGAGGCAGGACGCTCGTCGCGGTGTGCGGGCTGCACATGCGGGGGTTCCCGCTGGAGAAGCAGATGCTGGAGCATGGCGCGGTCTTCGTCCGGGAGGCGCGGACGGCGCCGAAGTACCGGCTGCTCAGGCTGCCGACCGAGCCGGCCAAGCCCGGGCTGGTGAAGGTGAACGGGAGCGCCGGCAGCATCGGGCTGGAGCTCTGGGAGATGCCGCTGTCCGAGTTCGGCGCGTTCGTCGCGAAGATCCCGGCGCCGCTCGGCATCGGCAAGGTGGAACTGGAGGACGGGACGGAAGTGCCGGGTTTCCTGTGCGAGGCGTTCGCGGCGGAGGCGGCGGAGGACATCACGGACCGGGGAAGCTGGCGAAATGCAACACAGATATAACCTTTATATGTAAGGTATATGTCATATAAATGGAGTAAACCCAAAGTTCAAGCCCGATAATTATCAATAAATTACAATGAATTGCACGTTCATGTAAGGTATAATGGAGATAATCGCGAAGATTCTTGAGTTATATGTAATAAAACATAACACATACTGGATTGGAGGTGTTGGCGATGAGCGGCGAGATCCTGTTGCAGGCGCGGGGCATCACGAAGCGGTTCGGCTCGCTGACGGCGAACCGGAACATCGACCTCGAGGTGCGGAGCGGGCAGATTCACGCGATCCTCGGGGAGAACGGCGCCGGGAAGAGCACGCTGATGAAGATGCTTTACGGCGTCTACGTGCCGGACGAAGGCGAGTTCCGGATGGGAGGCGAGGCCGTCGGGCTCCATCCGCCGGCGAAGGCGCGGGCGCGCGGCATCGGCATGGTGTTCCAGGATTTCCGGCTCGTGCCCGCGATGACCGTGCTGGACAACATCGCGCTCGCCGAGCACGGCGGCGGCTTCCGGCTGCGGCGCAAGCGGCTGCGCGAGCGCATCCGCGAAGTCTCCGACCGGTACGGGCTGAGGGTCGATCCCGACGCGTACGTCTGGCAGCTCGACCTGGGCCAGCGGCAGCGGCTTGAAATCGTCAAGGCGCTGATGTCGGAGGGGACGCGGGTGATCATTTTCGACGAGCCGACGAGCGTGCTGGCGCCGCAGGAAGTGGAATCGTTCCTCGACCTGCTCCGGCGGCTCCGCGCCGACGGCTACGGCGTGCTGCTGATCACCCACAAGATCCGCGAAGTGCTCGCGTGCGCCGACCATGTGACGGTGCTGCGCGCCGGGGAGGTCGTCTGGTCGGCCGGACGGGAAGCGGGCTGGGACGAGGCCGCGCTCGTCCGCGCGATGATCGGGGACAAGGCGCTGCAGCAGGTGGGCCGCCGGAAGGAACCGCACGGGGAAAAATCCCCCGCCGAACCCGAACCGCTCATCACGATCGCGGACGGCGTCATTCGGGGGGACCACGGCGAGACGGTGCTCGGGGAGGTGCGGCTCGACGTCCGGGCCGGCGAAATTCTCGGCGTCGCCGGCATTTCCGGCAGCGGCCAGCGCGAGCTTGCGGAGGCGCTGTTCGGCCTCCGGCCGCTCGCCGAAGGCGAGCTGCGCGTGGCCGGCCGGCCGATGCCGGCCGACCCGCGGGCGTTCATCGCGGCGGGCGTGACGTACGTCTCCGAGGATCCGCTGCGCGACTCGGTCATTCCGGGGTTCACGATCCTCGAGCACATGGTGCTGGACGGCCTGCCGATGAAGCCGAAGGGCGCCGGCATCGACTGGCGCGGCGTGCGCGA
>Ga0207866_1000923_pt1 | contig 34367 bp, 38 predicted proteins | sample HigsolmetaAR203D_FD_184835 | JGI IMG/M metagenome (GOLD analysis project Ga0207866, IMG submission 184835) | Ionic liquid and high solid enriched microbial communities from the Joint BioEnergy Institute, USA - AR20-3-D (SPAdes) (version 2) ...
TCCAAATCCGTCGGCCCTCCCGATGTTCATCATTTCGGAGCTCTGTCACCTTCAGGCCTACTGCCTAACTGTCTACGCTTGGCACTCAACATTACTGTTGACAGCCCAAGACTCGCTATTGGCGGCGTGGCTGCACGCCTTACCAAGCAGGGTTCCCACCTGCTAAACTACACGACCTTGCTCGGTCGCTCTGGACATGGATGTCCGTTACACGAAGCAAGCGGCCAAAAACTCGTTCTAATGGACACTGGTGTCCGTTATTTTCGTTCAGGTTGCGTGTTGGCGCGTGCCGGTTCCGAATCTTGTGCAGCCGGTATCCATTACCACCCGAACACCAAATTATCTCACGGCATTCAACCGGACTCCCCCATCCTTACTTTCCCTTCCAGGAATGATGATTGAGTAACCAATTCACCGCATCCCCCAAGTTGTTTGCGATGTAATCCGGCTCGATGTCTTCCCACTTATGTCTATATTCCTTCAAAGACGATTCGCCCCATCCGGTCCTCACCAAGATCTTTATCGCTCCGACCCTATGCGCCGCCGGCATGTCCGCTTCCCCCACATCGCCAATTACGGCACATTTCGTTAAATCTAATCCGTACTTTCTTGCCGCTTCGAACAACATTCCCGGTTTCGGTTTTTTGCACTCGCAATCTTCGTTTATGCCATGCGGACATATAAAAGCGTCATCAAAACCGAACTGTTGAAATTGTTTGGTGAACTCTTCGATCGTTGCCTCCCCGCGGGAGATTCTGTGCTGATTGGTAAAGGCGAACACTTTCAGTCCCGCTTCCTTCAGTTGAAAGATGGCCTCCTGTGCGCCCTCATACAGACGAAAGTGTTTGGGATGAATAAAATGACCCGTCCCGCCGATCGTTCCGTCCCGATCAAGAAAAACCGCCTGCATCCCTGTCATCGGATCCACGCCCCCCTACGCACAAACGCCATCATTCTACCCGATTCCCATTCCGACGGGTCGCCCAAATAGTCCAAATCAGATTGCTCCCATTCCATCTTGTCCCGGACAATCTGAGCTCCCGCTCCGACTGACTTTTTTGATCGATTCATCGATATTTTCCACTTCGATTTGGAACCGCGTGCCGTGGGGAAAATCATGCGGTCCTTTGGAAATTCCATCCGTGCCGCCGTTACCGTTCCGTCCAAGTCGTTCTGACGTATGCGACCCGCAGCCCAACCGACTCCATATTCCGGTGGCTTTGGGACAAAAAGGCGCACTGTCCCACAACCAACTCACAGTTTTGACGGGCGGACTCAAGGATTCGCGTTTTCAGCAGCAGTCGATGCAGACCCCGGTTTCGATACTCCGGCAATGTCGCGGCGAATGTTAACGAACAAATGCGGTTGTGAATGTACATTACCCCGGCAGCGGCTGGCTCGCCGGAAACGAACGCCATATAAAATTTCCAGCCCGGGCGCCGCCACAACACACGATTATTCTCCGCAACGTGCGGAATTCCGCTGTCAGGCAGCCCGGTGCCGCGACAATGGACGGTCGCGTACGCCACAAAATCTTCCTCTCCCACTTCCTTGATTTGCACATGGTCGGGAACTGGCCGTCTCCCCGCTACCATGTGGTTCTCGTTCTCCCTTTCCATATCCCGCTCCATCCTGTCCACTCGCTCCATCCATTCCGCAACAGGAATGCCGTACATGGACGTATGGAAACCCGACGCATATAACCCCCGTTCGCTCAGCACCGATAAGGTTTGTTGGTCCACCCGGGAAGGGACGATTTCAAACTGGACTTTACGCTGCCTGCTCCGATAAAAATCCAAAATTTCATCAAGGTACTCCACGTCCGCGGAGGAAAATCCTTTCACTGTATTGAAGGCAGGCCACGGCATCGTTTGGCTGTATAGACAGAGCGCATTCCCGTAACAGCGCATTTCGATTCCTTCCGGGTTTCCCTGCCGGTTCCGAATGGCCTCCATCCTGTCTTTCATGTAATCTTTTTCCGACTGTTCCACCTTTGATATCCATTCCGGAGAAGGCAGAATCGTGTTCATGTTTCATTTCACCTCCTGAGTATTTGGGGGGCCGGTATTATTGATGGTGAATGATATGTTTGACTTCATTTGTGTGCATCAGTTGTTCCACATCGATCCCTTGCCGGATGAATTCCGGTACGATTCGATGCCGGTCCAATTCACCGATCGGAATCCATCGGCTCACACATATTCCTTCCCGACATTGAAAATCTTCCGTTACCGCGACATCTCCATCGATTTCAACGAGATAATATAATCCCAGCTCATGAAAATCTTTTTCATCCAAACGAAAAAAGTTCTCCACGATCCAAACCAGTTTTTTGCTCTTGATCGTCCAGCCGTACTCTTCCCGGATTTCTCTGTTGATGGCGTCCGGCGTCTCTTCCATCATCTCCACTCGTCCTCCGGGCAGGAACCAGTCATCGCTATGGTGGAAACGTTGGAAAAGCACCCGGTTGTCCCGGATGATCAAACACGCCACCCTAAAATTAAACTTCTGCGATTCCCCCACATCAAAGGATATCATCATGAAAAAAACACACCCTTCCTGTACGTCGCCCAACAGGCGTTCCTGTCAAAATAAGACGGTAACGTCGACCTGCCAATCCTGTACCTTACATATCGACATACTTCCGACCAGCCATTTTTGTCCTATCGCATAAGTAAATTCCACCGACAAACTTCGTCCGGACGCAGTTCGTCGGTGGAAAATATCCCGAATCGAAAATCCGGGATTAGAAGGTGCGTTTTTCAAAATGGTAATTCGCCAGCATCTCCCCCCAAGGTGCAATGCCAATTTCTTGAAATCCCGCTTTAGTGTAAAGTTTCCGCGCGAATTCCTTGTCCGGATGATAACCGACGACAACGACGTCGGTACGATCATGAAATGGGATTCATCCTTGGTTTGCACCGCATCGGGCGCAATGCTGCCGAGCAAAAACGAAGTTCGGTCCTCGATATGCAGCCTTTCGGCAATCTGATGACCGATGATCAAATGCATCAATCTGGATGCCATAATTGCCGTCACCTCGGGTGCGATATTTTCAAGTGTTAGCGAACAGCGGACGAAAACAAAAAAACTCGACATGGTGGAAATGTCGAGTTACGCCTCGGTGTCATTATTCATTTATGATCGTCTTTCGGCATGCGAGATTCGGTCAAGAACGTCAATCGACTGTGAAATCCGTCAGCCGACATTCGGTATGCACTTCGACATGCGCGCGCAACGACGCACGCCGTGTTTTGATTATATCCCAGATCGTTCCATTTTTCCACTCTGTATCGTTCGACGATGCCTGCGTCCGAAATGCCCTACACGAGGTAACTGCAGCCGCTCCCGACCGCGCTCCATAATTGGTCGATCGCCGCCTGCAAACGAACCGCCAGTTCGTCGGCGAGCTTGAAATCGCCGTTTTCCAGTCTCGCCACCAGATGCTCAACCGCGTATACACCGCTCAGCTGCCGGGTCGCTCCCAATGCGGACAGCACCGGTTTCAGCGCATAATCGATCACCAACAAATGCGCGATCGTCCCGCCCATCATCAGCGGCAATACCGGTTTGCCGGACAGCGCGTTTTGCGGCAGCGCGTCCAGAAACGTTTTCAGAACGCCGGTAAAGGAGGCTTTATATACTTGGCTGCCAAGGATGACCGCATCGGCTTCCTCTACGAGACCGATCGCTTCCCGAATGGAGGCGCTGTGAAATCGGGCCGCCAGCAAATCATCGGCCGGCAAATCGCAGACGTGGACCCAGCCCACCTGCGCCCCTTTTCGCTCCAGCGCTTCGGCAGCGGCCCGCAGTACGCCGACAAAACGCGATTCCTTGGAAGGACTGCCCGAAATGATCACGATCTTGCGGCCCAACCTTTCCCCACTCCTTCAATATCATGCTGAATGCGCGAAATCAACGGATTCACAAACTCGACGGTATTGAGATCCTCATTTCCCAACCGATTCTTCGGTGCGGCCGATTCTCAAATTTCCCACTCGTACCATCCCTGTTTCCGCGTTTCTTTGTTTTTCAGCCAATCGACGGTGTGGCCGATGGCACGCGCCGCATGTCCTTTGGTGGAAAACGTGTGATCGGCATGCGTAATGATTTCTTTGTCGCACAGGCCGCCATTGGGCCGCGTCCGAAACACTTTTTGATACAAGAAGCTGTATTCCGCCGTGATGACCGCGTCCGACGAACCGTGCACCAAGAACACGTCACCCGCGAATTGTTTCGCCTGCAGAAAAGGTTGGGCCTCCGACAACGATTGAAAAAAAGACGACTGCAGTCGGTATCCGGCAAATTCCGCCGCCCCTTTGGTAATCGCTTCTTCATACCTCGCCTTGCCGACGATCGACACGATATCCTGAAACGGATGCCCGACCGGCGCCCACAGCACCAGGTTTCGCACCCGTTTGTCGATCGCACCGGTCAGCACGGCCACCGCGCCTCCCAAACTGTGGCCCAGCAACGTGACGTTTCCCGTGTCCGCAAAATCCAGTCCCAACGCGGCGTCCAACGCGTATCGCGTCTGTTCGATCCACGAATCCACCCCGGTGGCGCCGTAATCTCCGGTGCTTTCGCCGCAGCCCGCGTAATCGAAACGCAGGACGACGAAACCGTGCGCGGCCAGTTCCCTCGCCGCCTTGACGAACAGCCGGTCCGTTCCGATGCGGCTGCCGACAAAACCGTGGCAGATCACGACCACGGGGTGACGGCTCACCTCGCGGTGATCCCCCCAAGCCGGATAATGCAGCGTGGCAGCCAAATTGATTTGTCCATAACGGATGGTCATGGGGCGTTCCATTCCGATCACGCTCCGCTTGCATAATCGCTCAAAATTCACACGTGGATGAAAAAAAGCCCATGAAGAAGTTTTCCGGTCAGCCTTTCAGCGAACCGGCGGTGATGCCGTCGATAAACCAGTGCTGCAAAAAAACGTACGCCGCCGCCACCGGCAATGTAACGACCGCGACGCCGGCGAACAGCATCGGATAATTCGACTCGTATTCACCCCTGAACATCAACAGCGCCATCGTCAGCGTTCCGCTCTTCTCGCCGCTGAACAATAAAGGATACCAGAGATCGTTCCAAACAATGACGCACCCAGTGTTGTCATCGCCATGTTCCACTTCTCCCGTTTTTCTATTTTTTAAAAAACAAAGAGACACCGCTCCGCGAAAGGAAGCAGTGTCTCCGGTTGTCCGGTAGACAAATTATATAATTCCAATTTGTTTAGTATGAATTTATGGGCTATTGTACTACGAAAGCATGAGTATTGTCAATCGATGGGCAGCCGATTTGTTGGCGGGCTTATCACTTTTTGCAGCCATGTTCTGTTACACGAGTACGTGAGGCGGCATCGGATTTACTCACTGTACAGCAAAGAAAGTCCCATGCCGCCGGACGGCGGAGTGATACGACACAACCCTGCTGATCTCGACAAACACGCACCGGACTGAGGCTCATCAGCTATCTCTCCATCCAAAAGTCGAAATCCTCTCATCTTCAACACCTCATGTATCTCCCATATTCATTCTTCCCTCTTTTCCTTTTTCACTTATTGACAATCCATTATGGGTTCATATAATTATTAATAAAACATATATATGATATTCATTTCATTTATATGAAATGAAGTCATGATTGGAGGATTGACTGCTTCTATGAAAAAAGGTCCGTTAGATGGCATTCGCGTGATCGACATTTCCCATCACATGGCGGGTCCGTCAGCAACGCAGAAATTGGGAGATATGGGAGCGGACGTCATCAAAATCGAACCCCCCGGTTTTGGGGAATGGACGCGCACCCGTCCAATCGGCAACGCCTGGGTCGGAAATCTAAACACTTCCTTGATAGCGCTTAACCGAAACAAACGCAGCCTTACGTTGAACCTGAAAACCAAAGAAGGACTGGATATCTTATACAGGCTATTAAAAGGTGCAGATGTGCTCGTTAGCAATTTCCGTCCAGAAGTAAACAAGCGGCTGCGAACAGATTACGAGTCCGTGAAAACGGTCAATCCAAACATCATCTATTGCGCGATTACCGGCTTTGGCGAAGATGGCCCGTATGCGCACCGTCCAGGCCAGGATTTGCTGATTCAAGGCTTGTCCGGCGTGGCGTGGAATGCCGGGCGTAAAAACGATCCTCCGATCCCTCTCGGCACCTTTGTCGCTGATGCGACAACCGGCAATTTGGCTGTCATCGGAATCGTTTCGGCCCTGTATCACCGAGAAAAAACCGGCGAAGGTCAAAAAATATCGATCAACCTGTTAAGTTCCATCATGGATGTCCAAATACAGGAACTCACCACCTACTTGAATTGCGGAAAATTGCCCGAACGCTCGGAAGAATTGCTGGCACATCCGCTCATCAACAGCCCTTACGGCATTCATGCGACGAAAGACAGTTACATTGCGCTGGCCATGACCCCGTTCGACAAGCTGGCCGAAGCTTTGGAGTGCGAAGAATTGAAACGATACACCAAGTGGGAAGACGGACAGCATTACCGGGACGAAATATTCCGCATCGTGGCAAAGGTATTGAAAACGAAAACAACCAAAGAATGGATCGAACAGTTGGATCGGTTCGATGTGTGGTGCGGTCCGGTTTACAACTATGAAGACGTAGTGAACGATCCTCAAATCCGGCACAACGGAACCATTCAGACGATCCGTCATCCGAAATACGGCGAATTGAAATTTATCGCCAATCCGATCCATTTTTCCGAGACGCCGGTATCCTACCGCTTTGCCCCTCCGGATCTCGGCGAGCACGATGAACAAATTTTGGGTGAATTAGGATTCAGCAAAGACGACATCGAGCAACTGAAACAAAAAGGCGTTATTCAGGACCAACCGCCCGCGACTTTTAAAATTTAATCAAAACTCGAGGTTGATGACCATGTATGAAAACAATGGAACGGTGTTGTTGGACAAAAAAGGCCACGTTGCTACCATTTGTCTGAATCGTCCGGAAAAATTGAACGCAATGACGATCGAGATGTCGCTGCAGCTGGAATCTATTGTGAAAGAAGTGAACCGGGATCACGAAATCCGTGTCGTTGTTTTAAAAGGGGCCGGCGAAAGAGCGTTTTGCACGGGAAGTGATATCAAACAACAAGACCGGTATCGAACTCCTTGGGAATACCGGGTGCGCGAATCGGATTATACCCGCTCCGTGCGCATGATCCGAAAGCCCGTGATTGTTATGATCCACGGATACGCCTTGGGGGGCGGATTGGAAATGGCGGTCATGGGTGGGGATATTCTGTATGCCACGGCTGACGCGAAGCTTGGAGCTCCGGAGGTGAATTGGGGGTGGCTGGGGGCCGGCGGAAATTCGCAATACTTGCCGCGCACCATAGGTCCTTACAGAGCGCTTGAGCTGATGCTGACGGGGGAATTCATCGATGCGGCATACGGCGAAAAAATAGGTCTGATTAACCGCACCTTTCCTACTTACGAAGCGATGGAACGCCATACTTACCAAACGGCGGAAAAAATTGCCGAAAAAGCTCCACTGACCACGCAGGTCATCAAAAAAGCTGTTTGGATGTCCATGAACACCACACTGGACGCGGGTCTGGAATACGAAAACGAGTTGGTCTATGTCACTTATACGACAGAAGACAAAATGGAAGGCGAACGCGCATTTAAGGAAAAGAGAAAGCCTGTGTTTAAGGGGAGATAAAGGATGACAAGCGGCCGGGAAGATCCGGATTCCATGTTTCGAATGAACGGACGGACAGTAATGGTGACAGGCGCTTCATCCGGCATCGGCAAAGCGGTCGCCGTCGACTTGGCCTATGCAGGAGCCGCCATCGTCGGCATTGGACGCGACAGAAAAAAACTGGACGATCTTGAACGAGAAATCCAGCAGACCGGCAGCAAATGTTTGACGATCACGGCCGATGTTACCGATGAAGAGCAAATGAAAAGAGCGGTTGCGTTTGCCTGTGACGCATTTGGCGCAATCGACGGAGCCGTACTGTCCGCAGGGATCAATATAAGAAAACCAGCTTTTGAAATGACTGTGGAAGAATTCCGAAGCATTACCCGGACCAACATTGACGGGGTCTTCATTTCTGCAAGAGAAATCGGCCGAACCATGACAAGTCGCGGCGGTGGAAGCATCGTCACGGTCAGTTCCCTTTCCACCTTTCTTGCCTATCCGAACAATTCGGCTTATTGTGCCAGCAAGGCTGCAGTCACTCAGTTGACGAAGGTACTCGCGATGGAATGGGCCCCTTTCAACATCCGGGTAAACGCCGTCTGCCCGGGGAGGATCGCTACTCCGCTCATTTCTGAAGTCTTACAGGATTCGAAACAGATGGAATGGATGATGAGCCGAATTCCCGCAAAACGATTGGGAAAACCGGAAGATGTCGCGGCGGCGGTCAGATTTCTTCTGTCACAAGGAGCTAGTTACGTTACAGGGACCACATTGACCATCGATGGCGGTTGGTCAGCCAATCCATAATCATGAGAGGTTATTTTGATGAAACAAGCGATATTAACGAAAGTCGGTAAAATCAGCTTGATCGATGTTCCCGTGCCTTCCTGCAAGAAGGATGAGGTGCTGGTACGCATTGATGCATGCGGCATTTGCGGTTCCGATATTCACATTTTTCAAGGCCACCATCCCATCATTAAACCACCTGTCGTTATGGGTCACGAGTGTTTCGGTCACATTGCACAAGTCGGCGAAAATGTCCATACCTTCACTGCCGGTGATAAAGTGTTCGTCATACCGACCATTGCCTGCGGCAATTGTCAATCTTGCGCCAGCGGGCATACCAACCGCTGCCGAAACTCCAAGATCATCGGCGGTCATTTGCCGGGCGGACTTTCCGAATATATCGCCGTGCGGGTGGAACAGTTAATCCGTATTCCCGACTCGTTCACGATAGAGCAAGGTTCCTTAATAGAGGCCACCAGTGTGGCGATCCATTCGGTGAGACGATTAACCGGCATCGCGGGACGTGATGTGATCGTCTTCGGTGCGGGACCGATCGGTTTGTTGACTTTGCAAGTGCTCAAAGCGTTTGGTGCGCAACGCGTAGCCGTTTCGGATCCGGCGGAAGGCCGTTTGGAGTTGGCCGGCAAACTGGGAGCCGATCTCGTCATCAATCCGATGAAAACCGATCCGGTCCGTTTTGTCCTGCAAAACATGAATGAGGAAGGAATCGATGCCGCCTTCGATTGCGCCGGAAGAGAAACGACGCTTCATCAAGCTTTGCAGTTGACAAAACGTGGTGGGGAAATTGTCCTCACAGCAATATTTGACAAGGAGCTTCCCTCCATCCCCATCAGGCTTCTGCAACGCGGGGAACGACACGTTCTTGGCGCGCAGGCATATGTCAGATCCGACTTTGAAACCGCAATTCAATTGATAGCCGAAAACAGAATTAGCGTCGGGGACATCGTGACACACCGTTATCCTCTCCGGGAAATTCGGAAAGCGTTTCAAACCGCAATGGATCACAGCCAGACGGTAGGAAAAGTGATTGTCTATCATGAATCGCTTTGACATTCGGGAAAGGAGGTGTATATGTGCCGCAACTGCGGGGAATGACGTGGGATCACATTAGAGGCTACGGTCCCTTGCTGGAAACGACCTTACAGTTTCAGCGCATTCATCCAGACTTCTCGATCCGATGGGAACGCCGATCTTTAAAGGATTTCGGCGATTATCCCGTCGATCAGTTGGCCAGTGAATACGACATCATCATGATCGACCACCCACATGTGGGAATCTGTGCGGAACAGGAAGTCTTGGTTCCACTGGACCAATGGCTGGATGATGAAATTCTCGAGGACCAAACAAAACATTCGGTGGGCCCCTCCTTTCTTAGCTATCAATGGAGGGATCATACGTGGGCGTTGCCGGTGGATGCCGCGGCGCAAGTGACCGCATACCGTCCTGATTTGATGAACGGCCTTCCTCTTCCAAGCACGTGGCAGCAAGTGTTAGAATTGCCGGCTCATTTGCCTCCCGCCGTCAAAATCGGCATGCCGTTGTGTCCGACCGATCTCATGTGCAGTTTTCTATCTATTTGCGCAAATATAGGCGGGGGCCAATTTTTTGACGGGATTCGCGGTATTCATCCGGAGATCGGAGAACAAGCGGTTTCATTGCTGCAAAAGCTGTTGCCTATATTGCATCCCAAATCGCTGGAATGGAACCCCATTCAAATGTTAAACCATATGGCCGATACAAATGAAATCGCTTTAATCCCGTTGTGTTTCGGATATTCCAATTACTCACGCGCAGAAACGTCGGCTAATCTCATTTGTTTTGCGAATATTCCATCGTTTAACGGCGTTCCGCATGGGAGCCTTTTGGGCGGTGTCGGGCTTGCCATCTCCGCTTCTTCCAGACATATACAAGCTGCCGTGAAATATGCGGAATACACGGCGAGTGGAGCGGTTCAACGCACCATCTATTTCGACTCAGGCGGTCAACCAGGGCATCGTTCGGCATGGGACGATCCGGAAGTAAACAAAAAATGCCATTCCTTTTTTGCCAACACCATCACCACATTGGAATTGGCTTATGTGAGGCCGCGCGACAAACACTTTCCCGCGTTTCAGGAAAAGGCGGGCGAATATTTGCACAAAATGCTGGCAGCGGGACGGAACGCCAAAGAAATCGTGACCGAGATCAATCATTTGTACTCATCCGTACATCGGAAATTTCACAAAAAACGCTAAAAAATGAAAGGAAAGCGGAGGTATCGTGTATGTCGGGAAAACATTTCAAATGGATTACAAGCGTCATCCTCATGCTGGCTTTGATGGTCGGACTGCTGCTCGGCTGCTCTTCCCCCTCGTCTTCTTCGCCGCCTTCTTCACAGTCTTCCGGCGAAGGCGGAAATGCGCAAAACGGGAAGACCAAGACCCCAGCGCAAAATGAAAAACCGTTTGCAGGTCAGGAAATTACTGTAGTGTTGGCAAACCATCCTTGGACGGAAGCCGTCAAACCGTTATTGCCGGAATTCGAGAAGAAAACCGGCATAAAGATCAACCTCGAAACGTATTTCGAAGATCAATTGTCGCAAAAGTTAACGATTTCGCTGACCGCAGGCTCGGAAACTCCGGATGTTTTCATGTACCGGCCGCTTCAGGAAGGCAAACTATACTTTATCAACGGATGGGTGGAGTCACTGAACGATTATGTCGTTCAAGATGCCGAATGGAATTGGGATGATTTCCTGTCCTCGTCGGTCGACACGGTGACGGTGAACGGCAACATTGCCGGAATTCCTCTCGTTACCGAACGGACGATCTTGTATTACCGGAAAGATTTGTTTGAAAAAGCCGGTCTGAATCCGCCGACAACGATGGAAGAGCTGCTTGCGGCAGCGGAAAAATTGCATGATCCCGCGAACGATATCGCCGGTTTTGTTGGGCGCGGACAACGTGCGGCCGCCGTAACCATGTGGGCGCCATACTTGCATTCGTACGGCGGAGCTTTTGACAAAGACGGAAAAGCGACACTCAACACCCCGGAAGCCATTCAGGCCATCACAACCTACGCCACCTTGCTGAAAAATTACGGCCCGCAAGGCGTGCTTAATATGGCATGGCCGCAATCCATGGGAGTATTCGCGCAGGGAAAAGCGGCGATGTATACGGAAAGCGACAGCTTGTTTATCAACGCCGTCGACCCGGAAAAATCCGTCGTTGCCGACAAAGTGGGGTTTGCTTTATTTCCTGCAGGTCCCGCCGGATCCAAGCCTTCGAATATCACTTCCTGGGGCTTGACAATGAACAGCAGATCCAAACATAAAGATGCGGCCTGGGAATTCTTGAAATGGGCAACCAACGAAGAAACGATGCTGTCGATGCAAAAAAAAGGTGTCCCCGGCGCACGTTCAACGGTATGGAATTCGCCCGAAGCAGGAAGCGGATTCAGCCCGGAATTGTATGAAGTCATGAAGAGATCGGCTGAAATCGGAAACGGTTTTGACCGCCCGGCTGTTGTAAATGTCGGGGAAGCGCGGGATATCGTCGGCAACATATTGGTCATGGCGCTGACTGGCGAGGATATCGCCACTGCCGCAGAAAAAGTCAACGCAGAATATCAGGCGTTTTTGGACAAAGAAAACAAACAATAGACCGTTCATGAGAGACCGGGATCTATCTTCCGTCTCTGTCGGGCTCGTTGGAAGATAGGTCCCGTCTCAAAATCTAAAGCCGGGTGAGAAAATGACAAGAAACTGGTTGGATCGAAATTTGAAATGGTTGTTCACTTTACCCGCCGTATTATTTGTGCTGGTTATGATGGTGTTTCCCATTGTCTACACGTTCAGACTCAGTTTCTTTGAATGGAGCATGTCCAGTGTAACGCCACCCAAATGGGTATTTTTGGATAATTATATCGCGCTGTTTAAAGATGTCCGCTTTGTTCATGCGATCGGCAGAACGTTTTATTTCACAGTCGCGGCTTTGACGATAGAAACGATTCTTGGCGTCGCCATCGCGCTTCTGTTCCATCGTGAATTTATCGGAAAAAATATCATCAAGACCCTTTTTCTGCTGCCGATGGTTGCCACGCCCGTGGCGATGGGATTGGTTTGGCTGCTGATGCTGGAGCCCACCATCGGTTTGGCCAATCAAGTGTTGGCGTTATTTAACATTCCGCCGCAGGAATGGCTGGCTTCCCCGGCCCAAGTGATCCCATCATTAATCTTAATCGATGTATGGGAATGGACACCAATGATTTCGTTGATTGTCGTTGCCGGTTTATCCGCCATGCCGAAAGAGCCTTACGAAGCGGCGGTGGTTGACGGCGCATCCCAATGGCAAAACATATGGCACGTAACGTTGCCGCTGGTGCGTCCCACGATCATGGTTGCCGTAATGCTTCGTCTGATTGATGCCCTGAAAACCTTCGACATTATCTACGCTACGACACAAGGCGGTCCGGGATTCGCATCGGAAACATTGAACATCTATGGTTATGTGCTGGGTTTCCAATATTTCCGCCTTGGTGCGGCCAGCTCCATGTTGATGATGTTCTTCGCTTTAATCATGGGTTGCACTATCGCATTAATATGGATGCGCAAGCGGCTGGAGGTATAAAATGTGAAGACGAATTTTTGGAAACAGTCGATTCATTGGTTCTGTGTTCTCATCATAATTGCCGCTTTTTCGTTTCCTTTTGTCTGGATGTTACTCTCCTCCATGAAAAACCAGCTGCAGATTACCAGCGGCAAGCTGTTTGATCTGACCTGGTCTTTGTCCAATTACCGTGACGTGTTCATGCAATACAATTTTCTTCATTTTATCGTAAACAGTTTAATTGTGGCTTTCGGTTCGACGTTAGGTTCGCTTGTGTTGGGATTGCCCGCCGCATACGCGATCGCGCGCTATAAAATGCAAGGACTGGGTCTGGTAATTTTAGCAGCAAGGATTGTCCCCGGGATCAGCTTTGTCATACCATGGTTCATTCTGTTTACGCAAATGAAACTGATTGGCACGTATACCGCGTTAATCCTGTCGCATATGCTGGTGGGACTGCCGTTTGTGACGTGGATTATGATCTCGTTTATTGAAACGATTCCTTCCGAACTGGAAGAAGCGGCGGTCGTGGATGGGTGTTCGCAAGCAGGCGCATTTACACGAATTGTCCTCCCGTTATCTGGACCCGGTATCATGACATCTTCCATATTGTCATTTATTTTTTCCTGGAACAATTTTATGTTCTCCCTTGTACTCGCGGGGGACCGTACCAAGACGCTTCCGCTTGCGATTTTTAATTTTATGTCGTATTCGGAAATTAATTGGGGCGGTCTCATGGCGGCAGCGTGCATTATTACCGTTCCCGTGCTCGTTATCGCGCTTTTTGTGCAACGTTATATCGTTAGCGGAATGGCGGCCGGCGCTCTGAAAGGCTAGAAGCTTTCGCACGTTGCATACCCATGTCCAAAAAAATTGATGTATTATTTTTAGCAGAAAGTATGTCTGAAAGGAAGATCTTTATTGTCAAGAAAAAAAACAGAAAATTATCAAGTTCCGTCCATTAACAAGGCGATCGACATCATTCTTTTGCTGAGCCGTCGCCCCAATTTGTCGATGAAAGAAATATGTAGCGAGTTTCAATTGCCTTTCAGTACCTGCTTTAATATTTTAACTACGTTGGAGAATCGTGACTTTGTGAGAAAAGAGCCGCAAACCAACCTGTATAATCTCGGTTATGCTTTGATGCGCCTCGGCCTGCAGATCTATGAGGGCATCGATTTGAGAAAATTGGTTATCCCTTATATGCAAGATCTTGTATCTAAATATGGGGAAACCAGTTATTTGGCCGCCATTGACTATTCAACTTATGAAGGGGTCGTGCTGGAAAAAATCCAAAGTCCGAAAACAATCATTGTAACTCGGCAGGTGGGAAGCAAGTTCCCTCTTTATGCCACCAATACGGGAAAATCGCTGTTGGCCGGATTGACCCCCAAACAATTAGACGAATATTTTAAAGTCGTCAAACTGGTTCCGTTCACGAACAAAACGGTGATCGACGAATCCAAACTCCGGGAGGAAATACAATTGATTCAACAGAGAGGTTACGCCACCACTTACGATGAGATGGAAGAAGGCGCATCTGGAGTCAGTGCCCCGATAAAAGACTTTCAGGGCAAAGTGGTTGCAGCCATCAGCTTAGCGGGACCTACGCAGCGGATGGTAAATCACATTCCCCAAATGATTGACGAAATAAAACAAATCGGCGACACCATCTCTCAAAGTCTTCGTTAAAAGCGAAATTCGTCAACTGCGACGACGTGGAAAAATCGTCATCCAACTCTCCTACCGCGGCGGAGACGATTGAATAACCCGGTCGGCTGTCTGCCCACTCCGACCAAAATTGGGCCGCTCTCTGGCTTAACAGCTTTCCCCGTCGGAACTTCCCTTTATCGCGTCAACGCGTCGCTGAACGTTTGATTGCGACTTTTGCCCAATAACGGGCAAAGGTTCTGTAACACCGAGCATTATCGCAGCAGCGCCTGACGGCACAGAGGTGCGGTCCGTCGGCCATTCGCGTCTCCTCTAAATGTGAATATTTTGAACCGTATCCCGCAGTTGGCGAACGGCCTCGTTCAATTGATCGGCGGCAGCCGACACGCGACTTGCGCTGTGCTGTTGGTTTTCCGTCTGTTCCTGAATGTGGAGCGCCTGCTCGTTGGAACTTTTCGCGATATGGGCGATGTCCGCAACGGACGCCGTCACCTCTTGCGAACTTGCGGACAATTGTTCCGCCGCCGCTGAAATGTCCTGAATGTGCCCGGTGACCGTGCGGAATTTCTCCACGATGTCCTCAAACGCCTCCCGGACTTTGCCGGACTGCGCTTCGCCCGTCTTCACTTCTTCGGCGTTTCGCTTCATCGCGTCGCTGATGTGAACGGATTCGCTTTGAATGTCGCCGAGCAACGCGGCCACCCGCTCTGCCGAGACGACGACTTCGTCCGCCAGTTTCCGGACTTCTCCCGCGACCACGGCAAATCCGGTTCCGTGTTCTCCCGCTCGCGCCGCTTCGATGGCGGCGTTCAAGGCGAGCAGTTTCGTTTGGCTCGCGATTTGGGATATTTCGCTGATCGCGTCTTCGATTTCCTGCGAACGGCTGCGCAGCGCCGCGGCACGATGTACGGTCTCTTCCGCCGATAGGGAGATCGCCTGGATTTGACCGTTCAGGCCTTCGATCAGATCCCTGCCTGTTTCCGCGCTTTCCAGCGCGTGATCGGCGGCGTCCGCGACGAGCGTCGACGCTTCGGAAATGCGCTGAATCGCCGCGGCGGTTTCTTCCATGGAACGCGCGCTCTCTTCCGAACTGACGCGTTGGGTGGATGTGCCTTCGGCAACATTGACTGCGGCTTCACGAACCTTGGCGTTCCATTCCAGCAAATCGCGCGCTTCCTTGGACAAACTGTCCGAAGCGGCGACCAGCCGATCCGCGGTTTGGGCGACGCCGGACACCATGCCGCGGATCAAGGCGTTCAGGCTGTCGGACATTTTCACCATGACCCGATACATCGCCCCGATTTCATCGCGGGAACGTACCGGACGCTCCAGCAGCCGCCGGTTCGCCGCCTGAAAATCGCCGGCCGCGATCAGTTCCGCTCCTGAAACCATGCTTTTCAGCGGACGCAGCGCGCGAACGAGCATCCATATCACGACAGCGATGCCCGCGAGCGCGTAGGCGATCATCGCCAAGAAATACGGAATGCTGTCGCGGACAATGCCGTTCGCGATACGGTTCACCACCGACACGTCCGTATCGATGCCGAGCACGCCGACCACGGTTCCGTCCGCCTTTTGGATCGGCACATACGAAGACACATAGAGTCCGTACAGCGGATCGTCGACGATGGAAGAGCTGGCCGATTGGCCGGCGAGGAGCCGTTTCAACTCCTCTTCCTCCACCTCCGTCTCTTCGTTGATCGGGGAAGCCACATCGGAATCCGGCGGCTGTCCGTCAATCATGATGAAACAGCGCTTGTTTTCGTCAATGCGAAATATGTATACATACAATGCGCCGATCTCGGTGCGAAACCGGTCCAATTCCGCGCGCATCGACCAATACGCTTCGTTTTCCTCGGGATTTTCCAAAAATTGCGCCAACTGTTCGACGTCAATGGAATTCGTTTTCACGTAACTTTCCGCGACTTGCACCCCGTGACTGGTAATCGCGTCGACGGCCGTATTTCGGGCGTTGGCCACCTGCAGCCAAAGGTACCCGCCCGACAAAAGCGCAATCACCGTTATCACCTGTACGGCGATTCGCACGGCCAAACGTTTCCGAATCCAACCCGCAAAAGTCATGAAAAAATTCCGTCCCTTCTCAGCCTCAAAGTTTCCTGCCGCATGGGGGTCAACGTCTTGCTGTGTGACGGCGGCTTCGAAAACGCGATGCCATGGTTATCGCGGGTCATCATTCACACCCGGACGCCGGAGAGCGTGCTCGCAAGCGGCGGATGAAACAAAGGATGACCTGAACGGTCTCACTATTCGACAGAATCAGGCAAAATCCTTGTAATTCGCGCACGATGAGGAATGCACAAACTTATCGCAGGGGAGCCGGCCGAATCGACCGACTATACGCGGCTGAACGTGTTTTTGCCGCATCCCCGTTATGCGCGTCAACATTTTGTGCGCATCCTGAATCCCGCCGGCGAAAATGTCGAAATCACGAAGCAGCTTCTCATGGAAGCCCACTCGCTGGCGGAAAAACGTCTTCAACGCAAGAGAGGCAGCGAAAACCGCAGATTGAAGAATCAAACGGATTTGAAAAAAGGAGGGACAGCGGGGGCATCCCCGGTGTCCCTTATGCGTGGCGGCAGTACCATCCGCCTCATCATTGACTTATTCAGATGACTTCCAGCGCGTCGTTGCCGGGCAGTTCGGGATGCGGGGCGTGCGGCTCCAGCTGATACCAATACGCGACGGAACTGATATCGTCCTGAAGCGGCAGGTAACGGCCTCCCCTGCGCCATCCGAGCGCCTGGATCGTGACGCGAAGATCCCGTTCGAACCGGATCGGATCCATCACATGCCACCGGTACATGCCGAACCGCTGCTGGCTGCGGTAAAGCCCGTCGGGCTTGATAATTTGCGGCAAACCGAGAAACGGCGTCGAGTAACTGCAGTACTGCCCTTGCGGCTGCTCCCAGTTCCACGCCCCGCCGAAGTAATCTTCGGTGCCGGTGCCGCAAATCGTCGGAAACTGGTCGTCCCCGTCCATGTAAAACTTGATTTCGCCTTCTCCCCACCATCCGCAGTTGTTGACGCCCCACGCCAGGTAGGTTCCCACGTAGTGTCCGTGTCCTTGGATCCCGTCGACGATCGTGTGCACTTCTTTATACGGCAAAGGATTGCTGCGGCGCCACTGCGCGTGGAAATACGCGGCATCTTCCGGGATTTCCGTCAGCGCGTAGGTGACTTGATAGTAAAGGATCACCGGTTGGCCGCTGCGGTTTTCGATCGTCAGTTTGGCCGAACGGCGAAACGGCATTTCCCAGTACGAATTGAATCCTCCCGCCGGATTGACGACGATCGGCAGGGAATTCACATTGCATCTTTCCCCCCACCCGTTGCAAAAAAAATCGCCGTACGGCACTTCGATCGAAGGATTCGTTTCTTCATCCCAATACGCTCTGAAAATCAACGTTCTCCAATGATCGGGATGGCACGTCATCCAGATGTGCTGCACGACACCCGGACCTTCGATTTCCGCGATCGTAAACGTCGAATTCGCTTCAATCCGGACGGAAGGCGACACTTTCCATCCCAACCCGAGATCGCGCGCGCATTCCGCGCCCGTCCCTTCCGTCGCCATGCCGCCTTTGCCTTTTTCGCCCGTCATGTTTTCCGCGCTGATGGAACGCGTTTTCGCTCTGCTCACCAGCGACAGGTTTCCCAGTCCCATTCCCAATCCGTTAAATGTTCTCATCCTGTTTCCTCCAATAGTTCTTGTTGGTTTCCGGCATCCTCACTCCACCAGCGAATAGGCCTGATACCGGAACTCGTTCCATTCCGGGGCATTTTCCACGTGCTGAATGTTGACGCGGATCCGCGATTTTCCCTTCGTGAAGGCGGGAGGAATCAGAACATCGTCATCCCTCCAGCTGTGAAAACCGTTGCTGCCCACTCTGTACCATTTACCCACAAGTTCATCATCCACATAGACGAGCGCTTCCTGTTTCACCATCCACTGCTCATAGCGTCGGCGCAAAATGACGCCCGCGTTGTCCGGCAAAATGTCCATTTCGAACCGGCTGGAACCGGCATGAAAACGTCCGTCGTCGCGGATCACCTCGTTCTCCGACACGCCCTCGTACGTGTGCGCGCGGATTCCGCTGGTGACCTCCTGGTCGATGGCATAGGCGTGCTGCTGCTCGCTCTCCGGGTTTCCCACGTCCAACGTGTCGGTCAGCACCATGCGCTGGCGCGGTTGGTGATAGTAATAGGCGAGCAGCCACACGTCTTCCGTGACGTCGTTGTCGGCCCCGTGCTCCAGGAACACTTTGATGCTACGCCGGAACGGCACCGCATCCTGCAGGAAAAAGCGGTACATCGCCGTCGAATCGATATTGTCCTCGATTTGGAAAGCGGTATAGCCGGACTGCGGCTGCGTATACAGCCCTCGGCTGAAATACCATCCTCCATTGTAAAAGTCTTCCGTGCCGGTGCCGTGAATCGCCGGACTTTGGCTGTCGTCGACGTAAATGCGTTCATCCCCTTCCAGGTGCCACCGGTCGGCAATTCCCTGGTTCAGCTCCGACCGCAGCGACTGCACGACGCCCACGAAATGGCCGGAACCTTCCACGTCAAGCACCGTCAAATCCTGGCCGTCGAACCGTTCCGCGGATTGACGGGTAAAACGCGTTTTGAAATAGGCGATGTCGTCAAACGAATCCTTCAGCGGCTCCATACCGATCTCGTATTGGACTTGCTCGACGGACCATTCCCCTTCGTTTTCCAGCACGATGCGGCCTTGTTTCTCGAACGGCATCGGAAAATACATATACAGACGGTCATGATCGTCCAATCCGACGGGCAGGGCTTTCGTTCCGTAAGCGCCAAAATGCCCCATCGCAAACAGGGATCCGAGCGGCGCGTCGACGCTCGCCTCTTGTTCCCCGTCCCAATACATTTTCATGCGCACGCTGTTCAGAAGTTCCCGCGCGTCGGCATCGCGCCGCACACCGGGGATCTGCAGATGAAGCGAAGTGATGACGGAAGGCCCTTCGAGTTCCGCCACGGTAACGGAAGATTCGGAAGCAAGAACCAGCGAACCGGAAAGTTTCTCCGCGGTTTCGGAACGCGCCCATCCCGCTGCGACATCGTTCCACAAAGCGATGACAGCGGACGCGTCTTCCTTGCCGGTCCAGGACTCGACTTGCGCGTCCGGGCCGTAAGTATGATACCCGATGTTATAAAAAAAGTGCTGCCCGGTTCCGTTTGTGGTGATCTTGATGGACTTGGCAAACGGCAGCGGCACATAGCTGACGAATCCGCCGCTGGATATGCTGTCGTCCGCCACCAGCGGAGACACGAACGGTTCCACGGAACCGGAAAACAGTTCGCCGAACGTCATGTGAATGCGGGGAGTTTCTTCCCCGTCAAAATACACTTTCACATACGCCGAAACCGGATCGAACCCGGTCAGCCACAGGCGGTACACCGTGCCGGGCCCCTGCAAATCCAGCATGACCTTGTCGCCGTGTTCATCGGTGTACAAAAAGTTGCTCTCGCCAAAACCGTCCGCATTTCCGCCGCTTCGGTCATAACTGGACGATCCGCCGGCAAAGACGAGCGGTTTGACGTACGGAAGCCGGTCCAGCCGGCGCATCGCCTCGAGTCCATAAGGTTCCGTCGACGCCTGTGTCGCAGCGGGACGGTCTTTGGAATCCGTCAAAACGGCGGCCAGGAAACCGAGCGCCAACACGAGAACAACCGCAGCCGCCAGCCATTTTTTTCCGTTCAAGCGCATTCGACCTCCTCCGGCGCTAACGGTCGCGGAACACGGGCGCCTTCATCGGTTCAAGACTCGGCAGAGCGTCGGTGATGACGGGCCAACCGTCTTCCCAACGGATCGGGTCGATCATGAGCGGCCGCCGGGTGACGCCGTTGCCGAATTTGGGATAATCCACCGCGATCGCGTGGTACACCATCCAATCATGCCCTTCGTCATCGGTGATCACCGAATTGTGTCCGGGACCGACGTACAGCCCCTTGCCCTGTTCGGGAGGAAAATATCCGCTCAAAACGAGGCTCCCCGGGGCATATCGGATATCTACTCCTTCTTTGTTGACATACGGCCCTTTGATCGATTCCGCGCGCGCGGTCTCCACCCGGTACGTGCTGTCCGCCCCGTCGCAGCACGTGCCGGCCGAACCGAAAAAGTAAAAGTATCCGTCTTTCTTGAAAATGTAAGGCGCTTCGTATCCCGGCGCGGAAATCTGGAACTTCTCGCCGACCGTCGCCGTGCCGTCTTCGGTCAATTCGATGCCGTAGATGCCGGCCTCGATGCTGCCGAAAAACAAATACGGAACGCTTTCTTCCACGATTAGCATGGGATCGATGGAATACGCGCCGATTTCGTCGCTGTCGAACAACTTTCCGAGGTCTTCGAACGGACCGGCGGGCGAATCGGCCACAGCCAGCCCGATGCCCGGATTGTCGTCGCCCCAGATGGACATCGTGTAATACATGTAATACATGCCGTTAAAGTAAGAAACGTCCGGGGCCCACACGCCGCCGGGCTTCCAGGATGGTTTCGTCTCAAACGCCTCTCCCACGTACTCCCATGCGGCCATATTTTTCGAACGGAGCACCGGCACGACGCGCGCGCCTTCCCCGTCCGCCCAATCGTCTTCCGTTCCGTAGGCGTAAATGTACCCGTCTTCCGCTCTGAGCACGGAAGGATCGGCCAGCACGGGTTCGAACACCGGATTTTGATACGTCTCGGGCGCCGTAGATGCGGCGTCTGGTTTCGCATCGGATTTTGCGTCGGATTTCGCGCCGGATTTCGCGCTGGTATAAAGAGTGGCGGCCCACACCGCGGAAACGATCAGCACGGCCGCCGCTCCCCCTATCCAAATCCATCGTTTCATGGTCGTCCAATCCCTCCATCTCGATCGGGCTCAACCCTTCATCCCCGTCATCGTGATGCCTTCCACGAAATATTTCTGGGCGAAGAAGAACAGGATAATCGTCGGAATCAGCGCCAGCACGGACCCGGCCATGATCAGCGTCCATTCCGCGTTGTAGTTGTCCTGGAACGTCGCCAAGACGAGCTGCAGCGTAAACAATTCGGGAGAATTGATATAAATCAGCGGCCCCATATAATCGTTGTACCCGCCGAGAAACCCGAAAATGGCCTGCGTCGCCAAGGCGGGTTTGGACAGCGGCACCATGATCCGGGAAAAAATGCCGAACGGATTCAAGCCGTCGATGTGCGCCGCGTCTTCCAATTCGGTAGGAATCGTCTTAAAAAACTGCCGCAAAAAGAAGACGGTGCCCGCTCCCCCGAACAGTCCCGGAATCATCAACGGATTCCAGCTGTCGATCCATCCGAGGTACTTGTACAAAATAAACGAAGGGACCATCAAGACGACACCGGGGATCATCATGGTCGCCAACAGCGCGATGAACAGCACGTTTCGTCCGGGAAACTGCAATCTGCCGAAGGCGTATGCCGCCAGCGCGCTGGTGAACAGCCCCACAAACGTGGGCGGCAAGATCACGATCATCGTGTTGAAAAAGCCTTTGATCAAATCCGATTCCATCAGCACAAACTTGTAGTTGTCCCAGACAATGTTCTCGGGAATCCATTTGGGAGGCAGTTCAAAGACGACCCCCGGTTCCTTCAGTGAGGTTGACAGCATCCAGAAAAAAGGTACCGCCATAATAAGCGAACCCGTAATCAAAAAGAGGTAGGAAACCGTTTTGCTGAACAGTACTTTCATCCGACTAATGCCACCTCACTCATAGTGCACCCACCGTCTCGCGAAATAGAAGTTGATCAAGGTCAGGATCATGATCATGCAGCCGAGCACCCATGCCATGGCGGAAGCGTAACCCATGTTCATGTATCGGAACGCGTTCTCGAACAAGTAGTAAACGATCGTCATCGTGGAAAAATTGGGGCCGCCGCCCGTCATGATCCGGAACCTTGGAAAATCCTGCAGTGCGCCGATGATGGAAGTGACCAAAATAAAAAAGGTCGTCGGAGAAATTCCCGGGATCGTAATGTACCAAAATTTTTTCCACGACCCCGCCCCGTCGATTTCCGCCGCTTCGTACAAGGACTTGGGCACACCCTGCAAAGCGGCCAAATACAGCACCATGTTGAATCCGAGCCCGCCCCATACGCCTTGAATGATCATGGCCGGCATCGCCCATTCTTCATCGTTGAGCCAGGCCGGGCCGACAATGCCCAAATAGCCGAGCAATTGATTCAACAACCCGAAGTCGGAGTTGAAAATCCATTTCCACAACAGCGTCAGAGCGACCACCGAACTGATCGTGGGCAAAAAGAACGCCGTGCGGAAAAAGGAAATGCCTTTGATGCGCTGATTCAACGCCATGGCAATCCCGAGGGAAATCGCCATGTTGATCGGGATTCCCAAAGCCGCGTAGAAGGTGTTGAAGATCGTTTTCCACACGAGCGGATCGTCGAGCAGCAGCTTTTTGTAATTGCCGCCGCCATTGAACGTCGGGGTTTCGAACCCGTTGAAATCGGTGAAGCTGACATAAACGGAATATCCCATCGGAATGAGCCCGAACAGCAAAAATCCGATAATCGGCGCGGAAATAAACAAATACGCCCACAAGTATTGGCTTTTGAAGCGGCGGCGCGGGACTCGGCGCTTCGCCCGCGGGGCTGTCGGTTGGGCCAAACTTTGCGCCATCGTGTTCAACCTCTCCATATCTTAGAGTGATGAGGGAGGAGACATCCTCCCTCATTCATTGACAGGTGCCGCATTGGTCGGTCATTGGCCGAAAATTTCCGGATTGCCCTCACGCAGCGCCTGTTCGACCTCCGCTTTGATTTCGGTCATCAACTCTTGGGCCGATTTCTTGCCTTCCCACATTTGGCCGAGATTTTGGTTGAGAATGTCCCACCATTTGTTGTTCGGCACATAGGTCCAGGGACCGGGCTGCTGATGTTCGGCCGCTTTCAAGTACACTTCCGCATGCTCCGGTTTCTTCGTCGGATCCAGGAACACTTCGGAATTCGCCATCGAACGGTAGACCGGCATCGTCAAGCCTTGCTCGCCTCTGATCCGGTTCGCTTCCGGACCGGCCATGAATGCGGCCAGCTTGAACGCTTCATCGGGATGCTTCGTTTTGGCGTATACGGCGTAGCCGGTCGATGCGCTCCATCCCGACCATTGGCCGTTCGCCGGAATCGGCGCCACATCCCAGTCGAATTTGACGTTGCGGTATACCGGAACCATCCACCGGCCGCCGATGATCATTGCGAGACGTCCGGTTTCAAACATTTGCCCGTCGTTCATCGCCTGCAGAGCGCGGGAGTCCGGGGACACGCCGTGCACATTGCGCAAGTCCGCGGCAAACTGCAGCGCCTCCGTCGCTTCCGGACGGTCCAGCATGAACTCTTTGCGGTCGTCGCTCAAAATTTTGCCGCCGTTGCCCCACACAAAACCTTCCCACCAAGCGGGGCCCATGCCGAACTGCTCCGGTTTGCCGTCGCCGTTCGTATCTTTGGTCAATTTTTTGCTGACTTCCAGCAGCTCTTCGAAGGTCATCGGCGTATCGGGGCTCGGATAAGGCACGCCCGCTTCGTCAAACAAATCCTTGTTGTAGTACAGCACGGTCGGAGCGACGTCCATCGGCAGCGCGTAAAGGTCTCCCGTACCGGCGGAATTGCCGTCAAAACGGTAACGTTCGAGCGCCGAAGGCCACATGTCTTCCAAATCCAAATCGCTCGCCTGCACCCGCTCCTCCAGATTCATCAGCAAGCCCAGCTTCGCCCAACGGGCAAAGTCGCCGTCGCCCACATAGAACACGTCGGGCGCGCTGCCGCCGGCCAGCACGGTGTTCATTTTGCCCGCGTAATCGGCGGGGATATGGATATATTCCACTTTGATGCCCGGATTTTGGCTTTCAAACGTTTTGATCAGTTCTTCGTACAGCTTCTTTTCATTCGGCTCGCCCCAGCCGGAGAACTTCAGGGTAACGGTTCCTCCCTTGCCGGAGTTCTCTTCGCCGGATTTTTCGCTCCCCGCATTTTCCGTTCCCGAGGAAGACGGCCCGTCATTGCCGTTTTTCGCACCGCCCGCACAGCCGGCCAACAAGGCCATGACCAAAACCAAGCACAGCAAAAATCTCCAAAACTTCCCCTTTGCGAACATGTCGGTTCCTCCTTCGTTTCTTCTCTCCTAATTGGTTTTGCTCGCGCGTCAGGTCCGAGTATTTCCCGCAGCCGGATCGCATCACCTCCCAAACCGGGTATGGCATCGTTTTCACATGTGATCGTTTACATATCGTTTATATATATTTGTTTCAAAACAATAATAATTGAACTAATGGCGCAAAAAATCCCCCCTTGCCTGAACGCAAGGGGAATGAATTATTTGGTCGTCGGTTCAAAGTCCATGCGGATCAAAATATCCTGCTCATAGTTGCCGAACTTCCGTCCGAACAAATTGATGCCGCCGACATTTTCGGCGTCCGGTTTGATGCCGATCCGAACGGAAAAGGAAGGATTTCCTTCGATGTTCAGTTTGTCGACCGTCAAATCGGATACTTGGCTGCCGTCAATAAACGTGCCTTCCGTGGAAACTCTCCATTTTTTCAAGACGCCGTACTGGGTCATATACGTTTCCCACCACACCGGGGTGAGATGCCCCCGCTCCCCTCCGAAATCGCCGGGACTCGTCCAGGTGCCCAACTCGATGCCGTTCACCCACACCGTGATGTCCGACGGCCAGTTGTGATTGTGAAGCGGAGCTTCCGAGCAAATTTCCATCGAGATTTCGAGATTGGTCAATACGGAGCTGTAAGGAATTTTGTTGGGAACCCGATATTCGACATAACCTTGTTTGAACCACAACAATCCCGCGTTGACTTTTTCCGGCTCGAAAAAACTGCGGGGATCGTCCAAAAACCCGATGATTCCGCTTTCATGAACCAGTCCGCAGGTCGGTTTCACGCTGCAATCCGAATACAAGCCGATCGGCATGTGGACGTATCGGAAGTTGGGGTCATTCTCCAATCGGGTCTCATTGAGTTCGACCACCAGACGATCGTACAGCGTGGCGCAAACTTTTTGGGATCCGCGCACCCCGGGCACCAATTGCGTCTTGATCAGTTTGGCGTCTTCCAGCTTTTTGATGTTGACCGTCGCCGTGGACGCGGGCAGATTGAACATTTCGGCGATTTCGTTCACGGTCAGGCGGCGTTTCTGGATCTCTTTGAAAATCTGGACGCGAGTTTCGTTTGAAAGGGCTTTGGCAATCTCCAAAAACTCATCGATGTTCAACATCAAGACTCGTGTCATGTATGCGTCCTTTCAATTCATTATTTTTGTTTCGAAACAATAATTATTGATTGATTCAATTATATGGCGCCGATACGGAACATGTCAAGACAAAGAATCGACGGTACTGCATGGAAACAAAGCTGCACACCAAGGAATCAATACGTCTACTCCTCGCGATAGTAACTGATCAGCGTTCGATCAATCTCGTCGATGTATCCGATCTCCTCCTTCCCGTCCCAAAACACAATTTCACCGGCCTCTTCATTGGATTGAAAGGGTCTTGTTTCTTCGATGTATGCACAAAACAACCCCCCGTATTCCGTCTTGCCGTTTCGCAAATGTAATTTCATGAGTCCTCTAAACCATATTCGGCTCGGGATTTGATTCGTTTCTTCCAACAATTCCCGCAGCGCGCATTGTCTCAAAGATTCCCCCTCTTCCAGCATCCCGCCGGCGACTTCCCAATGATTTTTCCATCGGTTGAACATGAACAGAAAGCCGTCACGATTTTTTGCCACCACCAAAGCATGCGTGATCGGAAACCATTTTTCCTGAGCCGCCTCTTCTTCCGAAATTTCAAAAAATTGTCCCAATACGTCTCCGCGGCTGTTCGCACAGATCGGCATGAACGAACCTCCTTCCACTCTTTCAGTTTCAATCGTAAGGAATATCCAAAATCGGTTAGAATTCGACAACAATCCCGAAACGCTTCAGCAATCCCGCAACGCTTCAGCAATCCCGCAACGCTTCAACAATCCCGAATCGCTTCGTTGATGCGATGATTACCACTATTCGGCGCGCTCATCAAGACCCAAGTAGTAATGAGTCAATGGTTTCAGATCATCATCGAGTTCATAAACGAGCGGTATTGCGGTGGGAATATTTAAGCTTACGATCCCGTCATTGGGAAGGTTGTCCAAATATCTGACCAGCGCTCTGATCGTATTTCCATGGGCGGCAACGATCACTTTTTTGTCGTCCTTGATGGCGGGAACGATGGCCTCATGCCAATAGGCAAGCACCCGTTTTTCCGTATCTTCAAGATTTTCCGTAAAAGGAACTTCACCTTCTTTTAAACCCTTGTATCTTGGATCGGAAGCTTCGTATCTTTCATCGTTTTGGTTGAGCGCGGGAGGCCTTGCCTCCACGGATCTTCTCCACAGATGCACTTGTTCTTCGCCGTAATTTGCGGCCGTTTCCGCTTTGTTCAAACCTTGCAGCGCGCCATAATGTCTTTCGTTCAACTTCCACGACTTGTATATGGGAATCCAGGATAGATTCATCTCGTGAAGGATGATCCACAAGGTTCGAATCGCCCTTGTCAGAACCGATGTGAACGCCACATCAAATGTGTACCCGTTTTTCTTGAGAATGGCTCCGGCCCGCCTGGCTTCTTCCACGCCTTTTTCCGACACAAATCGACATCCGTCTACCCGGTAAACCGGTTTTCGAGATCCCACACACTTTGACCGTGACGAATCAGGACGATTTTTTTCATGTTGCACCACACGCCCTTTCTTTTACACTTATGGGTCGTAAAGGAAAAATCAGCGGGTTCGGTTTTCCGGAGGCAGCCGCAGATTCGTCTTATCTTAATATCTACCAAATTATGGTGAAAAAATGAGCGCCTAACGAGCAACTAAATATCTTTGGAAAACAGAACAATGTCGTTTCTTCGCTCCCAACCGATGCGGCTCCAAAACTGGTGCCCCAAATCGTTGTCCGCCATCACCATCAAATGGCACTTGGCAATTCCGCGCTTTTTCAATTGCTCAAGACTTCTGCGGACGAGTTCCTGACCGATGGATCGCCCTCTGTAATCTTCGCGGACGGCGACATGATACAAAAATCCTCTCCGTCCATCGTGTCCGCACAAAACGGTCCCGATCACTATGCCCTGATCGACGCAAACAAAACTGCAGCCCTCATTCCTCGCCAGAAACTTGCCGATTTCTTCCTTTGAATCCGAACGGGACAGGCCGATTCCTTTCGTATTCAGCCATAAATCATAGGCTTCTTCATAATCTTGCAACGTCATTTCCCGAAACAACATGCGTATGTTGACACCCCCGTGCGCAAATATGTCAAACAAGGCTGCTGACGAAACCAATCGGCGTCTCACGATCTCGGATTACATTTTCTCGATCGATCCGGAACGGTGATCTCCGACACGATGGCCGCAGTGGCGGCAAGTTTCATGGATATAGATTTCGGTCAGACTTATTCCGTTCTGTGACTCTTCCCATGCAAATCTGATCACGTTTTCCTCAATTTTGATCAATGTTGGAGCTTAACCTTCCTAAACGCCGCGTTCAATCTTCCCCCCACTCCGGCGATGATATTGTGATATCCAAAATCCCCATGAAGCAAAACCGGTTGCCCGATCCTGCCGATCGGATGCAGTGTATCCAACCGATGCGTATTCCCGCCGACCCAATCTGTATTCACCGTTCCCGGACAAACCGCATTGATTCGCAAACCGCGGGAAGCATACTCGACGGCCGCCGTCTTGGTCAATCCGATAATGCCGTGTTTGCTCGCCACGTATGCCGCGTGATGTTTTAAACCGATCATTCCCGCGATGGAGGAAATATTGACGATTGTGCCTTTGCCCCGCTTCAGCATGATTTGGATTTCGTGCTTCATGCAAAGCCAGGTTCCCTTCAAATTCACCTGGATGATTCGGTCAAATTCGTGTTCCGCATATTTGGCGGTTTTCGCTCCGATCAATATTCCGGCATTGTTTACGGCAAAATCGATGGACCCGAACTGTTCCACGCATTGGGAAACGGCTTGTGCCACCTCATCCTCCTTGGAGATATCCGCCTTATACAGGAATGCGGTACCGCCGTTGGCATTTATGGATAGAACCGTATCTTTTCCTTCCTTTTCTTTCAAATCGACAATAAATACGTTGGCTCCTCGTTCCGCAAACAGCTGCGCCGTCGCTTTGCCGATGCCGGACGCTCCGCCGGTAATCAATAAAGTTTTTCCTTGGAATTCCTGTACCATGACTCGTCACCTCCGGTTTTTGGGGTCCAAAGGACCGGCAAGGATTTATCCATTCTTTATCACCTGTTCGATTTGGCGCATGTGATGCCGGTCATGCCATATAAAGTCTCTCAAATACGTCTCAATGCAAAAATCGTTGCCGTCGGCATCCTTATACTTTCGGGATCTTTGATCTTCCGTCATGGATTTGATGGTGTCCAGAATGGCGTTCCGATATTTCAAGGTCAGTTCGATCAGCTGTTCCTTTGGGAGATCCTTTCCTTTCTCCGCAGCTTCCCGGTTGAACTCATCAAAAACAAGATGTTTCAATGTCAATTCCCGACCGTTCGATATGCGTTCAATGGCTTCTTCGAAAAAATACTTGTCCCAAAACATGATATGGCTGACCACATCGTGAACGCTCCATTTTCCTTCACCCAACGGGACATTCCAGTCCGCGTCTTTCATGCGAAGCACAAAATCATTCCATTCTTCAAACTGCTTTAACAAATCGTGCATTGTACCACTCCTTGTTGGGTGTGAAGATGGGCTCATCGCGCCGGCGCGGGGGCGGGGCACCTGTTTTTTATCTTCCGCCGTGAGAGGAACGCCTGTTTGTACTTTCCAAACAACATCTATTCCTACCGAACGATGAATTCTATGGGGTCGGCTTTGATGATCAAAGGGTAATTTTTCTTTTGATGACGGATGGTCAGATTGGCGCTAACTTCCAAGGTATATGTCCCGGGATGTTGGATGGTGATTTGATTTAAATTTTTTTGATAAATATCGGACTTGTAAAACGAATAGGTACTTTTCTTCTCAAATTTTGTAATGTGACCCAAGGAATCGACCACTCTCATCCCTATAAACGGCGGAACGCTGTTCCCCAATTGATCCTTGACTTCATAGTGGAACAAATCCAAACCATGCCGGATTTCCCATGTATACTTCGAATGATTTCTAATGTCCACCAGTACATCCGCGGGTTGGTTGGCGTAAATCTTTTCGGGAAGCGTGACCGCCAGTTCGAACATCGATTCGTCAGGTTCCACATCATGCATTCCACAGCCATATATTAGAAAAACCATGAAACTTATACATATCATCTTCACGCATTTCATCGCATGGCATGGATTCCATATGGTGCATTTTTGCATTCCATCTGTACCGGTTTCATCAGATCTCGGCGAATGTGGTGTAAATTTGCACCATATGAGTCTTTTCCGGCATTTCATGTTCGAATATGGTGTATTTTTGCATTCCATCACAAATCCATCCTATCCCATCATCGGCAGCTTCATGATCGGCAATCCGCAATTCATCGACAGCCTCCTGTGTTCCTTAACGGCTCGCGATCCGTCGCGACGTCAGATCCGTGCGTCCAAGCAACACCGGCGCGTTATTCGATGGCTTTGATAAACGCGACGATTCTCGCCGCTTCGCGAAACCCCATTTTTTTGTGAAAAGCCTGGCTATCCACATTTTCCAGTGCCGTATCCGACGCGATTTCCGCGCATCCCTTGGATTTCGACCACTGCTCTCCCGCCTCGATCAGCATCCTGCCCAATCCGCGATGTCGGAAATGTTCTTCGACGTAAATCCCTTCCACATAGCCTACCGGACTGGAACTGGACCCTTCCACATAATCGCTCCGGATACACATGTGAACAAATCCGACGTACTCGCCTTCGACGGATGCCAAAAAACACGCATCTTTTTCGGATTCCACCAACTCTTCAAATTCCGCCCGCAAATTTTCCCATGTGTTGTCCGGCCAAAGCTTCAGCGCCAGCCGGGTTAAGGCGTCAAGGTGGGATGGGTTGGCTCGTTCAATCAGCATGGTGTCACCACATTTCGAGAAATGATCGAATATCTTGCTTCACGAAGACTCCGCACATTTTCTTCCTAACCCTTTTGTCTCCGGAAGAAGGGTTCAACATCCTTTGTCTCCGTAATAAGGTTCAACGTTCCTTTTTCCTTACCGCCTCTTCCAATATATCCAAAAGCAATTCATGACCGTCCAGCACAAATTTGACTTCCGACGTTTCCACCCATATTCTCGTCAACGACTCGTTCTCGCGTTCAAAGGGCAGCGTTTCCGCAATATCCATCCGATAAAACAATTGATAACCGATCAGCGGATATTTTCCGTTGGGGTCAAACAAGGGATTTTCTTCGTGGCTGACTTCGAGCATTCCCAAGGTTTTCATGTTTCGAAACCACTTCCTTGCCGCCAAATCCGCCCCCATCATCCGCGTTGCAATGGGGACGGCGGAATTTCGGTTCAATCGATCACCGGTCGCTTCCTGCGATGTACCCAATCTTCCAAATGCCGTATATGGTGGAGGTTGATCTCTTCGGGCATCTCGTGGCGGCCGAAAAACCTGATGTCCTCCCATTCTTGATCCTCTTTCTTGAGTTCGCCCGTGTAATGATTGGAATAAAAGATGACTTGCAAGCTGAAAATCTTGTCGCCATTGGGATATTCTCCGAAACACGGTTCTCCGGAATATACGCCAAACAACTCCGTTTCTCCCAAACGCAAACCCGTCTCTTCCAGCACCTCTCTTTTTACCGCCTCCATGAACGTCTCTCCCAACTCAATAAATCCGCCGGGCACGCCCCAACCGCCGTTTCTTCTTTTTTGCAAGAGGATGCGCCCCTCCCGATCTTCAATGATGGCGCCGCAACCGACGAGCAGCAGCGTATCGTTCCCGATTTTTTGTCTCATGGATGCCACGTAGTGATTCAAAGCGATGACGATTCCCTCCTCCGAAAAAAGAAATCCGCCTGATCGCATGGGTCATGATGCGCGGCGGATGATGTCAATTGGAATTGTATCGCATGCCGGAATCGCCGGTCAATCGGGATGATGAGACCATGAATCGGAGCGTCCATATCGGAACAGCGGCAAAAGACATACGCTGCGGAAATGTTGTTTCATCTCTTCCGGGGAGTAGCCGCGTTCCTTGCGAAGAAACAAGTACACATCCGGCGTCATGGCGGCCAATAAGACATCCGCCGCATAAACGCCGTCCACTTCCGGGATTTCGCCGCGCCGAACGGCTTCGTCGAGCAGTTCCCGAACGGTGGCGTGCATGAATTCGTAAACCGGCAAAACGGGGTATGAAAGGGTCCGAACATCTCGAAAACGCATGGGAACATCCCGAAACGGCCAAAGCGTGGCAAAACAATGCGGCAAACCGCGAGGAATTGATGGAACAGGCCACGCAGCGGATGCTGGCGGCAGCCGGCATTCGTCCCGGCCATCGCGTGCTGGACATCGCCGCCGGCGCCGGGGATCAAAGTTTGGCTGCAGCACGGATCGTGGGATCGGGCGGTTACGTGCTCGCCACGGACGTTTCCGCCCCCATGCTCAAGGCGGCTGAAAAAGCCGCACAGCAAGCTGGGCTGTCCAACGTGGGCACAAAAGTGATGGACGCGCAGCACATCGACCTGGAACCGGAATCGTTCGACGCGGCCATTTCCCGCAACGGGCTGATGTACATCCCTGATCTGCTGCAGGCGCTGACCGGTGTGCGGCGGGTTCTTCACCAAGGCGGAAAGTTTGCCGCGCTGGTCTGGTCGAAAGCGGAAAACAATCCGGCTTTCGCCCAACCGCTCGCCATTTTGTTCCGATACGCGGGCGTGCCGGAGCCGTCGTTCGGCGGCCGCGGGTTGTTCGATCTAGGCGATCGCGATCTGGCGGCCGGTTTATTTTGCGACGCCGGGTTTTCCGATGTGACAACAGAGACCATTCCGCTGGTGATCCGCGCTCCGTCGGCGGAAGCGTATTTCCTTCAAAGAAAGCGGACGTCCATGATGGCTGAACTGTTCAACAAATTAAGCGAGGATGACCGGGAAAAGGCGGAACGGGAAATCATGGAGGCGCTGCGTCCATTTGAAAAAAAACGGTCGATTCGAAGCGCCCGGCGAATCCCTGCTCGTCGCGGGGAGCAAATCGTAAGATCGAATTCCATGTTGCTGCGGCTGAACGGCTGCATCGACAAACGGCTCTCATCCGCACCGCACGAAATTTGTGCGGTATTTCTTTTGGGTTTGACATTTCTTCAAAACAATGATACATTTATACATGAATATATGTTCATATGTTAATCTGTTGCATGCAATCACCCAGAGAACCCGTCTTAAGGAGAGGAAAAAATTATGGCCCACTTTCACGATCATCATGTTCACGGGCACGGTCATCATCACGGTCATCATCACCATCATCACGGTCATCATCATGCCGGAGCCGGGGGTGGCAATCAAAAAGCGCTGATTACGGCCTTGTCAATCACCGTCGGCATCATGCTGCTGGAGTTCATCGGCGGGTTGGCGACCAACAGTTTGGCGCTCTTGTCCGACAGCGGCCATATGTTAAACGACGCCGCCTCGTTAGGTTTGAGTCTGGTCGCGTTCTGGTTTGCGGCCAAACCGGCGTCCGCGCAAAAATCCTACGGGTTTTACCGGTTTGAGATTTTGGCGGCGTTGGTCAACGGTGTCACTTTGATCGCCGTTGCAGGGTTCGTCATTTGGGAAGCGGTCGACCGGCTCCGGGAACCGCAGGCGGTAGCAAGCGGCGCCATGTTGGGCATCGCATTGATCGGTCTTTTGGCCAACGGTTTAAGCGCATGGGTGCTGTTGAAAAAAGGCGACGTGAAAGAAAACATCAATCTTCGCAGCGCTTATTTGCATGTCCTCGGCGACGCCCTGGGATCGGTCGGCGCCATCGCGGCCGGGGTGTTGATGTGGATATTTGAATGGTATATCGCGGATCCGATCATCAGTGTGCTCGTCGCCCTGCTGATTCTCAAAAGCGCTTGGGCGGTCACATCCCAAGCCGTCCATATTTTGATGGAGGGTACTCCTTCGGCAATTGACCATGCGGAAGTGAAACGGGAGTTGCAACGAATCGACGGCGTGCTCGACGTTCACGATTTGCACATTTGGTCCATCACATCGGGCATGAACGCGCTAAGCTGCCATTTGCTCGTCCGGGACGATACGGACGGCCAGCGCGTTTTGCAGGAAGCGATTGAAACATTGGAACGGCGATTCAACCTTGCGCATGCGACCGTGCAAGTGGAAACTTCCCGCATCCGCCATCATGCGTTGCATAATTGAGTTTTGAAATTTAAAGGGGTCCGATTGGGACCTTTTTTCTTTTAATGTACCAAGGCAACCAAATTTCCAGTTTGCCAGGTTCGATCATCGACTATAATTTATAACTCAACTTTCGCACCTTGAAAATTAGTGTTAAGCCTTGATATGACTAGGATTTCTTATTGAAAAATCTCGTTCTTGACAGAAAAACACCTTTCCGTTTGGTAAAATGGAAGTGGATAGTATTCCCA
>Ga0207866_1000927_pt1 | contig 34286 bp, 39 predicted proteins | sample HigsolmetaAR203D_FD_184835 | JGI IMG/M metagenome (GOLD analysis project Ga0207866, IMG submission 184835) | Ionic liquid and high solid enriched microbial communities from the Joint BioEnergy Institute, USA - AR20-3-D (SPAdes) (version 2) ...
AGCCGAAAGCGTACGTGTGCCAGCGGTGCGGAAAACCGGTTGAGGGATATGAGTTGCAATGGATACAGAGGAAAAAGGAACTGGAAAAGAGACAATGAATATTTATGTATTCATCACCGGTCGCCACGGGGGCCGGCAAGACGGAGATGCTGTTTCCGCTGATCGAGGACGCCATCTGGCGGGGAGAAAGCGTGCTCATTGCCACTCCGCGAAAGGACGTGGTGAAGGAACTGGAGCCGCGGCTGCGGAAAGCTTTTCCGCACGCCCCTCCCGTTGCCCTGTACGGCGGGAGCGAAGCGAAATGGGAGAGCGGGCCGGTCATGCTCGCCACCACCCATCAGCTGCTTCGTTTCCGCCATTTTTTTGACCTCGTTGTCATCGATGAACTGGACGCCTTTCCGTATCACAACAACCCGATGCTGCAGCACGCCGCCGGCAGGGCGGGAAAACCGGGCGCTCCCCGCATTCTGCTCACCGCCACGCCGCCCGCATCCCTGGCAAAGCTGGCGCGCCGCGGCCGCCTGCCGCATGTCAAGGTGCCGGTTCGCTACCATCGGCACCCGCTGCCGGTGCCATCTCGTCTTCGCGTTGCGCCCGCACAGCATTGGATCCGGCGCGGCCAGCTTCCCGCTGCGCTGCGCAGACGTCTGCGGCAGTCGCTGGAAAGGGGCGCCCAGGTGTTTTTGTTTGTTCCCCGCATCGCTCTGGTTGACCCGCTGGTACGGCTGCTGGAAGCCCGGTTTCCCGAATGGGCTGTGGAAGGAGTGTCCTCCCGCGATGCCGAACGGCATGACAAGGTGCTCCGGTTCCGTGAACGGACGACTCACATGCTCGTGACGACCACGATTCTGGAACGGGGAGTGACGGTGAAACGGTCGGATGTGTATATTGCCGATGCCGACGATCGTCTGTTCGACGCCGCCGCCCTCATCCAGATGGCGGGCCGAGCCGGAAGGTCGGCGGAGGACCCGGCCGGGAAAGTCTGGTTCCTGTCCGGGCAATGGACGGGACCGCAGCGCCAGGCTATCCGGAACATCCGCATGATGAACCGGACGGCCAAAAAGGCCGGGTATTTGCAATGAGGAAATTTGCTGTGGCGGGACATATCGGGGATGGCGATTCGGGTTTGGGGGCGGTCCGGGTCCGAATGCCGGTTCGGGTCCGAATGCCGGTTCGGGCTCGGAAGCCTGTTCGGGCTCGGAAGCCTGTTCGGATTTGGATACCGGTTTGGGTTCGGGTGCCTGCTCGGATCCGGATTCCGGCTCGGATCCGGATACCGGCTCGGGTCCGGAACAGGTTTCGGCGGCGTAGTGATGGCGGCGCGGGTCTGGTGGCGGGGAGCAGGGGGAGCGGCGCCGGCAGTTCGGCGCCCTTTGAACCGGACGATTGCCTGGGTTGCGGCAGAAATCTGCGCCATCCTTTGCGAAGTCCCGCCGCTGGTTTGTGTATCGATTGTTATATGCGGATTCCCTGGATCGCGGCGCCTGCCTGTGTCCGGTGCGGCAGAAATGAGTTATGCCCGGATTGCCGCCGCCGGCCGTCCCGCTATTTCCGGTTCAGCCGCAGCGCCGTCGCCTACACGCCGCTGATGAAGGAGTGGCTGTCCGCGTACAAATTTCGCGGAAATGAGCGTTGGGCCGATCCGCTCGCGCACATGCTGCAGCACGGCTACCGGCTGCTGTTGGACCGGATGCGCGAAACGGGCGCCGGCCGCCCGCATGCCATCGCCTACGTGCCGCTGAGCGAGGTGCGGCTGCGCGAACGGGGATTCAATCAGGCGGAACAATTGGCCCGAAGGCTCGGCCGCGCGGTCGGGCTGCCGGTGCTGGGTTTGCTGGAGCGCAGCAGGCATTCCGACAGGCAGAGCTGGAAAGCGCGCAGGGAGAGGGTCGCAGGGCTGAGGGACGCCTACCGGCTGAGCGAAGCGGGACGGAGGATGAAGATTTGCGGCACTGCTGCCGGACAACCAAGGATTGTGCTGGTGGACGATGTGTATACGACCGGCACCACACTGGACGAATGCGCCCGTGTGCTGGCCGGGGAGTTGGGGGCGGAGGTGTTCGGCCTGACCTGGGGACGATGAGCGCGCCGATTTCGCGCCGATGTGATGCACAGGGTAGAATCGATCGGTTTGCGAAATTGTTTTTTGCAAATTTGTAATACAATTGTAACCAGTGTTTCATGGTTCTTTAATGTTATTGCGGTATGATAAAGGCAACCCCTTTTTCATAAACTTCTTCCTTTTTGGCCCATGGGAATATGACCGTGGGTCGTTTTTTTGTGTAACGGAAATGAGAGACCTTATTTGAGTCAAATCCGGCGGTTTTTGATTCTAACGGAAACAGGAGACCTTATTCGCCCAGGAAATAGTAATATATGGAAATTGTGATCCAAATAAGGTCTCTTGTTTCCGTTACAATTTTTTCGGCGCCTTTTTCAGCAAAATAAGGTCTTCCATTTCCGTTAGCGCTGCAGGGCAGGGGCCTGGCCAGGCCACGGACCGGCTGCCGACTGCAAACGCATATGTCGACTGCAAACGCGGCTGCCGATTGCAGACGCCGGCTTCAGCCTGCAGCCTGTAGTCGCCTGCAGTCTGTAGTCGCCTGCAGCCAGTGGCCTGCATCCTGTAGTCACCTGCACCCTGCGTCCAGCGGTCTGCACCCTGCGGCAGATCCGCTGTCATCGCTGAACCTGCGCCGTGAACGAGCTTCCGGGCGCTTGCTACGAATTGTACCAAATTTACCATATATTTTTTCGGTTCGCTCATGTATAATGATCCTAAGCGAGCCTTGCAATTATTGGAAAAGTCACTTGCTGCTTACTGTTAGCTGCTTGCTGCTGGCTGCCTGCAGCTTGCAGATGGAAATTTGCTGTTGCAGCAATTACGAAGGCGAGTCCCTCGAGGTGCGGTCGCCGATGTGGAGCGCTTCACGCGCGCCTCATATGCATCACGCGCGCATCACAAGCGCATCACACGCACATCACAAGCGCATCACACGCACATCACAAGCGCGTCAAAAGCGCATTACACGCGCATCATGTGACCATGCGCAACCTACGCGCACGGCGTGGCCGGATGATGTGCCGCTTGTTGTTGCCGCATGGCGGCGCGCATCACAAGGCCGCGCAGCGCGCACGCGTGCGTTGGCCCGCACGACAGGACTGGCATTACGGGAAAGTGGGTGAAAATATGGGACTGACCATGTCCAATTGTCCCTACTGCGGCAGGGTTTTTGTGCGTACTTTCCACAACATCTGCCAGCATTGCATCAATGAGATTGAGGAGCAGTACCAGCTGGTCCGGGATTATCTCCGTGAGCACCGGACCGCCACGATTACGGAATTGAGCGAGGAAACCGGTGTTCCCGTCAAGCAGATCACGAAGTTCATCCGCGAGGGTCGTCTTTCTCTGAAAGACAACCCGAACATGTCATATCCCTGCGAAAGCTGCGGGATCCTGATTCGCGAAGGCAACCTGTGCGGCTCCTGCCGCCAGAAGCTGGCCAAGAAGCTGAACAGGGTGCAGGAGAGCATTGCCCAAAGCTTCCGCAAACCTTCGCCGAAGCCGGCAACGGGCTTCGAAATTTACGACAAGCCCGAACGGGAAAACCAGTGAACGTGTATCGTCGGGCGGGCGTATTTTGGCGGGCACGATTTTCTGTAAAAATATTAACATTTGCTTTTCAGAAACCGATATGATCCTTATAAGGATGATATTCGGTTTTTTTATTGTTTGCGGAGAAACCAGAGGTGAACTGCAATGAAAATCCATGACGTCAACCGTGCGGGAGCGATCCGGCAATACAGGCGGAATGTGGACCTGCCCGGCGGCAAAGCCGGCAAAACGGGACCGCTGCGGGACGAGGTGCGCATTTCCAGCGAAGCCAAGGGACTGCTGGAGGCTGGCCAGGCGCGCGCGGAACGGATCCAGGAACTGAAGCGTTCCATCGAGTCGGGAACATATCATGTGGATGCGCGCAAGATAGCGGAGAAGCTGCTGCCGTATCTCTGGAAATAGGTGATAAACATGTCGGTGCAACCCGTGCTGCAGCATTTGAACATTCTCATCCAACTGCATGAGCAAATGCTGGAACTGGCACAGCAGAAACGTACCGTGATCATTGAGGACCAGGTCGATGAATTGACCCGCATCACCAATGCGGAGCGCCGCCTGGTCAAGCAGATCGAGGATTCGGAGCAGGCGCTTTTTGCCGCCGCCCGCGCATTCCTGCAGGAAAAGGGCGTCCGTGGGGCCGCCAGACCCGCCATGACGGAACTGATCCGTTACGTCTTTCATGCGGGGGAACGGTCGGAGCTGCTGGCGGCGAGGACGAAGCTGACCCGACTGCTCGACCAACTGAAGGAGATCAACGAGCTGAACCAGCAGCTCATTCGGCAATCCCTGGATTTTATCCGCTATTCGATCGATTTGATGAGCGGCTCGCCCGACGATGATCTGATGTATCAGAGACCGGAAGAGAAGACGGCGGGCAATTACCCGGGACGCAACTATTTTGACGCCAGAGCCTGAGAAAGACCGAGAATGACTGAGAGAGCCTGAAGAGCCTTGACAGGCGATTGACAGAAAACATCTGAGCCCGAGTACGGGGGAGTGAGACGATGCGTTCAACTTTTCACGGATTGGAAACGGCGAAGCGAAGCCTGTTTACCCAACAGGCCGCATTGAATACGACGGGTCACAACATTGCCAATGCGAACACGGTCGGTTACAGCCGCCAGGTCGTCAACATGGTGGCGTCCCGGCCCATTGAAGCATACGGCATCCAGCGCACGGTGACCCCCGGTCAGCTGGGCACCGGCGTGGAGTTCAGCTCCATTACCCGGATCCGGGAAAGCTTCCTCGACGCCCAGTTCCGAAATGAGAACAAATCGCTGGGCAATTGGACCATAAGGTCGGATACGCTGGAGAAGCTGGAAACGATCCTCAACGAGCCTTCCGAAACGGGCCTGCGCACGGTGCTGGACAATTTCTGGAACGCCTGGAGCGACCTGTCCAAGGATCCGCAGAGCATCACCGGCCGCAAGATCGTGGTGGAATCGGCCATCGCGCTGACGGACGCCTTCAACCACCTGAGCAGCCAGCTGGACGACCTGACGGCTGACCTGACGGAAGACATCAACATCAAGCTCGCCGATGTGAACTCGAAGCTCGCCACCATCGCCGACCTCAATGTGCAGATCCGGCGCATTGAGGGCCTTGGCGACAACGCCAACGACCTGAGAGACCAGCGGGATCTCCTGGTGGACGAAATTTCCAGGGTGATCAGCATCCGGGTCGTCGAGACCGAGAGCGGCTATAACATTTACATGGGCAATACGGCGCTCCTGGAAAACGGGGCGCTCCAGACGCTGGACGCCGCCCAGGTGGAGGCGGCCAGGACCACCGGGGACCTGGACGGAGGCGAAGTGTTGGGGCTGCTCGTATCCCGGGACGATTACGTCGCCAACTATCGGACGATGCTGAACACCCTGGTCGATTCCATCGTCAACGGCGAAATTACCGTCACTATTCCCGCCGGATCCGTCCTGCCGGAAGGAACGGAATTGAACGGGATCATATATACCGGCGCGAACCGGGTACTGACCTCCGACCTGACGGTGACCGTGAAAGGCCTGAACGGGCTACACAAGCTCGGCTACGCGTTCAATGATGCCGGATTTGCTCCGGGCATCGATTTGTTCACCACCGCCGACGGCAGTACGACGGGGATCACCGCCGGCAACATAAAGGTCAATGCCGCCATTGTGGCGGACCCGTCCCTCATCGCCACATCCATGCGCACGACCGGAAACCCCGAGGAAGTGGTGAAGGGGAACAACGACCTCGCCCTGCTCATTTCCAAGATGCGGGATGCGAAGTTTACGTTCACTTCCCCCAATTCGCCGATCCAGACCGGAACGCTGAACGACTACTACCGGTCCATTACGGGGCAGCTGGGCGTGCAGGCACAGGAGGCCAACCGTCAGGTGACGAACCTGTCATCGGTCGTCGCCCAGATCGATTCCCGCCGGCAGTCCGTGAGCGGGGTGTCCCTTGATGAGGAGATGGCGAACATGATCAAATTCCAGCACGCCTACAATGCCGCCGCGCGGATCATGACCACCATGGACGAGGTGCTGGACCGGATCATCAACGGCATGGGCGTCGTCGGACGCTGACGGATTTTTGGCATTACCAAACATTCATGATGGGAGATGAAACGCAATGGCGCTTCGGGTCACCCAGTCGATGATGAGCAATCAGCTCATTCGCAATATCAACAACAACATGTCCCGGCTGAGCGGATGGCAGACACAGCTGGCCACCGGCCGGACCATCAACAAACCGTCGGACAATCCGGTGGGCATCACCTATTCCCTGCGCTATCGCAGCGAGCTGCAGGCCAACGAGCAGTACCAGAGCAATGTCGACTCCGCCTTGTCCTGGCTCGAGTTCACCGATATGCTGATCGGGCAAATTGGCGACATCGTAAAGCGCGCCAAGGAACTGACCGTCCAGGGGAGCACCGGCACCAATCCTCAAGTGGCCATGGACAGCGTGGCCAACGAGATCGTCCAGCTCAAGGCGCAGCTGGTCAACATCGGCAACAGCCAGCTGGCGGGCAAATACGTGTTCAACGGGCAAACCTACGACAAGCCGCCTTATCCGGATGTGCAGAATGCCGGGTCGGCATTGACCGATGAAGGTTCCGTGTATTATGAGGTGGGCATCGGAACGGATCTGGTCATCAACGTGAACGGCAACCAGCTGTTCGGCCGCCCGACGGAACAGGACAATCTGTTCCAGGTGCTCGACCGGATTGCCAATGCGCTGTATAGCGGCAACAAGAGTGGCGCAGCCGCCGAACTGGATAACCTGGATACCCGTTTCGAGAAGATCGTATCCGTCCGATCCGAGGTCGGAGCGAAGACCAACCGGGTGGAGCTGATGCAGGAACGGCTGCTGGATCTGGAACTGAACATCACCAGGCTCCAGTCCAAGACGGAAGATGCCGATATCGCGGAAGTGCTGATGCGCTACCAGACCGACGAGAATGTGTACCGAGCTTCCCTGGCGATGGGTTCCAGGGTGATCATGACCACACTGGTGGACTTCCTCAGGTAGGGATCATCGATGGGCCTGATTCCCTTGCCTATGATTGACATGCGCTCTCAGCGAGCGATGCTCGGTACGGAGTATCGTCTCGGGCGCTTTGAGATTCATACGCAGCCAGCGGAAATCCGTACGAAAATCGTTCCTCCGAAAATGGAAAACAACACGCCGCCCCCGGAATTCAAGGTGGATATGACCACCAGCCGGGAGACGCTGTGGGGCAACACGATTCTGGATGTCAATCTGCGGATTTACTCCCAGGTGCCCGATTTCGTGATCAAAAAAATTCGCCAAATGGCACAGGAAGGACAGTTCCTCGCGGATATTCCCCATGCTGAGGACCCGATTGCCAAAATTGCCTGGCAGAGCCTGTTCGAGGACACCTGGGAATTCGAAGTATTCAATCGGAGCTTGCGGATGGGACAGCTGGCCGAGTTTGAGTTCAAGGACAGACAGCTGGATCTGGAGATCGAGCCGGGACGGGTGGAATATGACGTCACCATCCACAAGCCGGAGATCACCTATCATCGTGGATATGTCCGCTATTACATGATCCAGCAGGCCTATTTGGAGATTCTTCCACCGAAGATCAACCTGCTGGCCTGAACTCCGGCTTGACCGGGTGCACGGACGAAACGAATCAGGATAAAATGCCCGTACTGGCTGTGGGAAAAAGAAAGCCTGTACGGCTTTTTTCTTGTATAGTGGGGAAAAAGGACCTACAATTGAGGATAGGATACCGTGCGGGAGCGTGAACAAAATATGATACTGGAAAATACGCGATTCGGGACCATCGAAGTGGAAGATGACAGGATCATCACGTTCGCCAAGGGAATACCCGGTTTCGAACACCTGACCCGATACGTGCTGATCGTGGAAAAAGAAGGAGTCCTTGAATATCTGCAGTCCGTGGAAGAACCCCGCCTTTCTTTCATTCTGGTGGATCCGTTCCTGTACTGCAGAGACTACGAGTTCGAGCTTTCCGACCAGACGGTGGAAGATCTTGAAATCCGTTCCGAGGAAGATTTGATTATCCGCTGCATCTTGTCGATCCGGGATGAAGTCAAAAACGCAACGATGAATCTGGTTGCTCCGATTGTCATCAACGCGGCCAGGAAACTGGGCAAACAGGTGATTCTGACCAAGACCGCCTACGGCACCAGGCACCCGTTGTTCCCGGATCAGGTCGGAGCGAGATAGAAAGGTGGTGCGGGAACGATGCTGGTCCTGTCGCGCAAAAAAGGCGAATCGCTGATGATTGGCGAGAATATTGAAATCAGGGTGCTGGCGGTGGAAGCGGATATTGTGAAGATCGGCATTATCGCACCCAGGCATGTGGAAGTTCTTCGAAAGGAACTGGTGGATTCGATCCGGGAAGCGAACCTGCAGTCCATGAGCGGTCAGCCGGTTCCGGCAGAACTGTCAGACCTTTTGAAAAAAATGAACAAGCCTTAACAAAATCTCCACATTTTCTTTGCAAAAACCCTATTAAAAAATTTCGGGAGCCTGCCGATAAACAAGTTAGAGGTCCCGCCTGCCTTGCGGCGGCTGGGCCAAGCCACAAGGATGTGGAAAAAAGAACATTTCAAGGAGGAAATGGAAGGATGAGAATCAACCACAACATTACGGCTCTCAACACCCATCGCAACATGACCATCAACAACCTGGCCGTCTCCAAGAACATGGAGAAACTGGCCAGCGGCCTGCGGATCAACCGTGCGGCTGACGACGCGGCGGGTCTGTCGATCTCCGAAGTCATGAGGGGTCAAATCCGCGCTCTGGAACAAGGCCAACGGAACGCCCAGGACGGCATCTCCTACGTGCAGACGGCTGAAGGCGCGATGAACGAAGTCAGCGCCATGCTGGTTCGCATGAAGGAACTGAAGATCCAGCAAATGAACGGCACCTACTCCACGATCGACAAGCAAAACATCTCGAAAGAGCTGGATGAACTGGGTAGCCAAATCAAAGAAATTATGGACAAGACCACGTTCAACGGCATTTCCATCACCAAGGGCGTGTCGATCTACTACTTTGACAGAAACGACACGATGATTGAGATCGATCAAATCACCACTGCTTCTTTCACGAACCTGAGTTCGACTACGGGTCTGGAAGACATCAATACGGCTATCAAAGTTGTTGCACAAGAACGCGCGAAACTTGGTGCAAAGCAAAACCGTCTGGAGTACACCGTCAACAACCTGGGCACGACCATCGAGAACCTGACCGCCTCCGAATCGCGGATTCGCGATACCGACATGGCGAAGGAAATGGTCGATCTTACGAAGAACAGCATCCTGCTGCAAGCTGCCCAGGCGATGCTGGCGCAAGCGAACATGCAGCCGCAAGGCGTGCTGTCGCTGCTCGGCTAATCCGGCAGAACAGTCAACAAATAGGGACCCTGGCTTTTCAGGGTCTCTTTTTTTGTACAACGATCACTTCTCGTAATATAATTTTTTAATAACAATTTTGAAGAGGCGGGAATGGGCAATGGCCACGCTGGCTTTGGTGATGATCGTTCGGGACGAGGAGAGGACTTTGGCGCGATGTCTGGAAAGCGTACGCGGTCTTGTGGATGAAATTGTCATCGCGGACACGGGTTCAGTGGACGCAAGCAGGGAGATCGCCAGATCCCATGGAGCAGCCGTGTACGAATATGAATGGAAAGGCCATTTCGCCGAGGCCCGCAATTTTGCCCTCGACAGGGCCAACAGCGACTGGATTCTCGTATTGGACGGAGATGAGTATCTGGATCCGGAGGCCAGGGGGGTCATCCGCGAGTTTATCGCCTCCTGTGAGAACTTTTCCCGGCGGGCGATCGGAAGACTCCGCATCGTCAGCGCCTTCCAGAACAGCGGGGAAAAAAGCGTGGTCATCAATTACATCTCGCGGCTGTTTCCGGCGGATGCCAGATACGTCGGAAGAATTCACGAGCAAATCGATAGTCCACTGCCCCGTGTAAACTTGATGGCGAGTGTCTATCACGACGGATATGACGGAGAAAAAAAACACGACCGAAACATTCCTTTGTTGGAAGCGGAATTAATAGAACATCCCGGCGACTCTTACTTGCTGTATCAGCTGGGCAGGGAGTACAGGGGAATGGGAGATCTCCAGCGCTCCTGTCAATATATGTTGGAGGCCTACCGGAGGCTGGACCGCAGAAGCCGACACGCACCCCTGTGCATCGTGGATCTGGTCCACATTCTGAAAGAGCTCGGCCGATTTGAGGAAGGTGCGGCTGTTCTGGAGGCGGAAAAGGAATATCTGGCCGACTATCCGGATTTTCATTTTGCCAGAGGGCTCTTCCTGCTGGATATGATTCTGAGCGACGCAGCGCGGTATGGATCTCTGCTAACGGAAATCGAGCGGTCCTACCTCACCTGCATCCGGCTCGGTGAAACGGACAAGTATGACAGCGTGGAGGGTACGGGCACCTACGCGGCCTGGTACAACCTGGGCGTTTTTTATGAGGTGCAGGGGCTCAGGGACAAGGCCGCCGCCTGCTATCGGGAGGCATCTCATTACGGTCACGGCCCCTCGGTGGAACGGCTGCGGATGCTGGCACAATCGTCCAAACAAAACGGAATGCTCTAACATATTGAAAAGAAATTGACGATATAGTTCATATACACGCATGAACGGAGGTCAGAGAAATGATCCAAGATGCCAATACCGTCAGGACGATGTATCCGGATCCTGCCAGATCCGTTCAGTTGGATATCAAGTCTGCCGCTGGCGTCCAGACGCTGCTGGTGGAACACGGCTACACGGATCAGCGTCCCAGAAGCGAGAGCATTGACCTGCACTCGCTGATTCGGGCGGATGGCAACAAGCAGACGATTGCACAGGAACAGCGGATGAAAATGATCGAGCAGGCGATCAAATCCGTCCAGGGGCCGACGACCCGGCTTGATTTCTCCATCCACGACAAGACGAACGACGTCATCATTCGGGTGGTGGACAAGGAAACCGGAGAAGTCATCCGCGAGATTCCGCCGGAGAAGACCCTGGACATCCTGTCCAAGCTCATGGAAATAGCCGGTCTGCTTGTGGATGAACGGGTATAGGAGGGGGAGGCATCATGCGTATTTCAGGCTTTATTTCCGGTCTCGACATCGATGCGATGGTCAAGGAACTGATGTCCGCCCACCGCAAGCCGCTGACCAAGCTGCAGCAGCAGAAGACCCTGCTGGAGTGGAAGCGGGAGGATTACCGGAAGATCAGCACCAGGATGGCTGATTTCCGCTACAACAAGCTGCCGACACTCAGCTCGTCCAATGTGCTGAACGCGAAGAAGGCCCAGGTGACCGGTGATTCGTCCCTCGTCAGCGCCCGGGTGGTTGACCCTTCCCAGGCCCAAGGCTCGATGACGATCAAGGTGCTTGCACTGGCCACTTCGGCGTCGACCTATTCCCAGACCGGCCTGGTGCAGCCGGGCGGAATTTCCAGCGATGACCTGAGGACGATGTCTTTGCAAGAGCTCGGCATCGATGCCGGAAGCGAAGTGGTCATCAATGGGGAGCTCATCGAGATCCATTCGAGCGATACGATCCAGAATCTGGTCGACAAAATCAACCAGTCCAAGGCCGGAGTCACGGCGTTCTTTGATTATGAATCCGGCAAGTTGTCCATCACGAACAAGAAAACAGGCGCCGGAACTGTGGACATCGATGAGGAACTGTACGAAAATTTTATCAATGCATTTGATTTGAAGGCCGTTTCAGGGCAAGATGCCAAGGTCCAAATCAACGGCATGGAAATCACCCGCGATACGAACAAATTTACGATCAACGGCATCGAGCTGACGCTGAATGCCGATTCTCTTACGAGCACGGCAACGATCACTCCGGTCACGGATACGGATGCGATTGTCAATTCGATCAAATCGTTCATCAATTCCTACAATGAACTGATCGCTCTCATCAACGGTGAGCTCAACGAGGAGAGATTCCGGAATTACGCCCCGCTTACCGATGAGCAGAGGGAAAAGATGACCGAGAAGCAGATCGAGCTGTGGGAAGACAAAGCCCGCAGCGGCATGCTGCGCAATGACTCCATCCTGTCCAAGGTGATCAATGATCTGAGAATCGCGCTCATTTCCGATGTGACGACCTCCAAGGGGGAAATGAATATCACCCATCTGGGCATCACCACTGGTTCATGGTCGACCCGGGGCCAGCTGGTCATCCAGGATGAGGAAAAGCTCAGGGCTGCCATTGAAGAAAATCCGGAAGCAGTTCTGGAATTGTTCAGCGCCGCGGGAGATTACACTTCGCCCGAGGGAGCAAACACGGGAATTTTCAACCGTGTCCGTGCAATTCTGACGGAAGGGCTGGATATGCTGGCGGAGAAGGCCGGCACCTCGCGGATTGGCACCAGCGAATCGGAACCGTTCCTGAAGAACAGCCTGATGGAATCGGAGCTTTCCTATCTGGAGCGGCGCATCACAGACATGGAAAGAAAGCTCCTCGACCTGGAGAACAGATACTACAAGCAATTCACCGCAATGGAAACGGCGATGAGCCGGTACAACCAGCAGGCTGGTTCTATTGCAGGCTTCTTCATGAACTAGAACGGGGGTGGCCGCATGTATCAGAATTACGCTCAAAAATATCAGCAAATGTCCGTGCAGACCGCGACTCCCATCCAGCTGGTGATCATGCTGTATGACGGGGCGATTCGTTTTACCAAGGCGGGGATCGAAGGGATCCGGGAGAAGGATTACATGAAGGCCAACCAGAACCTCTTAAGAGCCCAATCCATCCTTCATGAACTGATGGGCGCCCTGAAAATGGAGTACCCCATTGCCAAGGATCTGGCGAAAATCTACGAATATATGTTGTACCAGCTCATTCAGGCCAACGTCAAAAAGAAGGAGGAGCCGGCCGAAGAGGTGATCGGTCATCTGAAGGAATTGAAGGAGGCCTGGGTGCAGGTTTCCCGGCAGGCTGGCCAGGCTGCAACTTCCGGCAGCGGCCGAGAGCTGAGCGTATGAACCCGGTTGAACGGCTCCGGGAAGAAACGGAACGGTTGGTCGAACAGATCGATTCCGCGACGGATGAACAATTGGCAGGATTGCTTGAGGTTCGGGAGGAGGCTCTCAATTATTTGCGGCTCCGGTGGGCGGAGATGTCTCCGAAAGAACAGGAAGACAACCGGCAGTTGTTGCGCCTTATTGGCGCCCATGACGCCGTGATTCTGGACCGCATGCGCGTCATCCGCGACCAGGCGGCCGAAGAGCTGAAGAGAATCCGGCAGGCCAGGTCGCAGCAGGAGGCCTATCAGCGCAAGGGATATGCGAACAGCCTGTTTTTTGACGAGTACAAATAGAACGGAAAGCATGAAGAAGGGGCTGTCCCAAAAGTCATCGAGAATGGCTTGGGACAGCCCCTTTGTTCTTCACAGATTCCGGATAAACGGCAATTGGCCGTATTGGGGAAATCGCTGCAGAAGTTGCGACTTCATTTCCCGCTTTTCGGAGGGGTCGCGTGCGTAAAGGCAGTAAAGGGTGTAATATTGCACTTTGTCCGGATCCTTGTCAATGGCGTGCCGAAGGAATCCGAGTCCGTCCTCGACAAGATTTTCATTGAGGTGCATAAAGAACAGACTTTCCAGGGTTTCATTCGGCAGATCATCTGTTTCCCTTAGCAGCAGGGAAAAATAGTTCACGGCAATGTCCAACTGGTTCCTGGAGTAGAAGAAGTTTGCCAGATAATCGATCACCATCGGGTGGGTCAGGCGATTCACCCATTGGTCATAGGCTTCGTAATGCCCCAAATTGAACAGTTCCGTCAGCAGGGTGCACAAATACGTGCGAACGGCCGCATCCTCCAGCATTTGCGGATCCAGGCGGCCTTCCAGGAGGTCCAGGACCGTTTCACGGACTCTCGGGTAAAATTCACGGGAAGACATATCGGCACGTTCCAGCCAATCGGCGGTATGCCAGATGAGCACGCCCAGCATCAGATGCTTGAACGTCACGTCGTCCAGCAGTTGTTTCGGGGAAAGGGTGGAAACCGTCTTCCGGAATTTCTCCTCGTCCTGCCGGACAAGCGCCGCCCTCAGCACTTCCGCGGGCGTCAGCTGGATCGTTTCCGGAAGCGTGGGCTCAACATGGTCGAGCAAATCCCGATTCCCCACGTGCAGGGCCGCATAATAGATCAGCGTGCGATCTGTTTCGGATTGTTCGGGGTACAGCTTGCCCAGGAAGGAAAGAATGGCGTCGGCGGGTTCCCGGAACGACAACAATCCCATCAGCCGGACAAGGCTGGCAAGGTCATACGGGCGTATCTTCAAAATCCTGGTGAAACATTCAATGGCCCGCTTCAGATCCTTGCGCCGCAGGTAAATGCCTGCCAGATTCTGGTAAGGGGTGACATTTCCGTAATCGGGGCTGATGAGCCAGAAATCCCGGTTGGAAGCCGCCAATGTTTCCGCCGCCTGGATGGCATTCCAGAGTTCTTGTTCGGCCAGTCCGTAAAAGGCAAAGTACTGGTAGACGATTGCCTTCATGAAGGAATATTCGGGATACTCCCGGTAATACGACAGCTCCTTCTCAATCAGCTCCCATGTTTCCTCGATCCGTTTCAATTGCAGGGTGCACAGGATCAGGTTGAACAAACAGTGGGAGTACCAGACGCTCCCCCGCGGGGCGCCCGAAAGTCCTTTCCGGTAGCAATCATGCGCCTCTTCAAATTCGCCCCTGTACTGAAGTTCATTTCCGAGAGTGAAATAATCGTAGGGCGTCATTTTGCCCGATTGCTTCAGCTTTTCAAAAATGGCCATGTTCCGTGCGGATTTGTCTTTGTTCTTCACGGTTTCTTGCAAATAGCCCGTGTGATAAATCCGGAACGGCACATGTTTGTGGCGCAATCGATGACCATGGTCGGACATGAGCTGCTCATGGATCGGTCGGTGAAAGCGGATCCCCATGTGATTCGGGAACACGCGGTCCACGTAACCTTCCATCAGGGTGGGGTTGGAAATCGATTTTCCGAGAAAGTTGATGATGGGCAGGCAGTAGACAATGCCCGGGTTCGGAGTTTCCTCTTCGAGGAACCGGCGCAGCCCGCGAGCATCAATGGGATCCATATATTCATCCGCATCCAGAACCAGAATCCATTTTCCGGCTGCGTGACGGATCGCTTCGTTCTTGGCGGCCGAGAAATCATTGTTCCATTTGTAATCATACACATGGGGCGTGTACTGAAGGGCGATTTCCTTCGTCCGGTCGGCGGAACCCGTGTCCACAATGATCATTTCATCCACGATGTCCCTGACACTGTCCAGACAGCGGGCCAGGACCTTTTCTTCGTTTTTCACGATCATGCACAGAGAAATGAGCTTGTCCATGGTGTCCTCCTCAAGAGGGTCGGGTGTCGTCCTGCCGCAGCTCCTTCAGCCGCCGGATCTGCTCCTGCAGCGTTTCCCGCGTTTTCGCATCGGGGCTCAACGGTTCGGCTTTCAGGCAGTACTGCAGGGCGAGTTCTCCATTCCCCATCGTTTCATGAATGTGGGCCAAATTGTACAGCGCGTCAAAATGATTCGGTTCCAGCCCGAGAGCGCGATTCAGCGACTCGATCGCCTCCGCAAACTTTCCTTCAACATAGCAGGCCACAGCTTTCATGGTCATCCACTCGGCGTTCAGACCGTTCGTCGATTCATACTCGCGGATGGCGGCCAGCGCTTCAGCCGTCTGTCCCCCCTCGATCAGCCGCGAAACGGACTCCTTCAACTTCCGGTCAAGCTGTTCCAGCTCAGATCGGGTTGATTGGTCCAAACCGGAGAAACTTCCTGCTTCCGGGGATGAACATTCTGTCTTTGCCTTGGCTGGGGACGCGGCTGTTTCCCGTTCCTCCAGGTAGCGATCGATCTCCTGCCACACCCGTTCGGAGGAATTTCCGTCCCTGTACCGGTGCACGGCTCTGGCGATGCGGTTGCGCTCCGCCGCGTAACGGGAAGGATCTTCCAGCGAGGACGCCAGCTTCTGCTGCAGAGACTCCTGATCCGTCACCTTCGGCCCCGGGGTCCAGTCCTCGTACGGCTCCAGAAGAAAATTCCGGCTCCGGCGGTAATCTTCCAGGTCCGTCGGGGTGAACAGGATCGGCTTGTCGAGCAGCAGGTAATCGAAATAGACAGACGAGTAGTCGGTGATGAGCGCATCGGAATATCCGAGAAGCTCGTACAGGTCAACGCCCGATTTCGTCAGCATGGTGTTGGAGAGAAAAAGAATCCGTTCGCTGCCATGCTGCTGGACCTGTTCCCGAACCAGGGCTTCCTCGAATGGATGAAGCTTGAGGATGAGCAGGATGTTGTGCCGTTCCAGAAAATCAGCGAATTGCTCATGATCAAACGCGTCAAACCCGAAGGGATTGTTCCAGTGCCGGGAACCGTCGGCTTCTTCCGGTTGGCCGGCTGACACGCGGAAGGTGGGCATGTAGTACACGATGCGCATGCCGTCCGCCTTCCGCCGGAAGAGGCTTTCGAATTTTTCTTTTTGGCCGCTTTCAAACAGACCATCGTTGCGGGGCATGCCGGTGATGCGGTACTGGTGGATGCGCGTTCCCATGCAGGCATTCATCAGCGTGTTGTACAGCGGGGAGTAGGACATGATCAGATCGACATGACGCCAGTACATGGCAATTTCGTCCTGGGTCGCCTTCTCCTCCGGATCCATGTTGGCCATGCCTTTCAAAGGAAAACCGTGCCACAATTCGATCATGACCCGGTCCCTGAACATGAAATAATTGCCGTGGGTCGTGACGAACACATCGCTGTTTCTGCTCTCTTCGTCCATCTTGTCCAGGCTGGTAAATGCCTGGAGAGAGACATCGTACTTGTCGGCGATGTATGAAGGCATGTTTTTGTAAAGAAAGTAGGTGTTGGACCCCGACAGGTGGCCCGTGAGCAGCAAAATTTTTTTTCGCCTGGGGTTTTGAATATTCATATCCGTCTCCCGTCGTGTTATTCTATCGTTAAAATTAATCTTCATTCTAACATACAATCATATATACGGTTATATCGGATTTTTCCCGGAAGTTCTGTAGGGAAGGTTCACAATTGGTCGAGTTCAGCCGATAACATAAGTATGAGTACGATGTGGGCTCTCAGCAGGCCGCAAGGTGGAATGTCAATGCGCAAAGTTATTACTTATGGCACCTTTGATTTGTTGCATTATGGGCATATTTTGTTGCTGAAAAGGGCGAGGGCCCTGGGGGACCATTTGACCGTGGGGCTGTCCACCGACGAATTCAACCGAATGAAGGGCAAATCCTCCTTTTTCACCTACGAGGAGCGCAAACTGATCCTCGAGTCGATTCGCTATGTGGATGCCATCATTCCCGAGACATGCTGGGAGCAGAAGGTGCGGGACGTGATTGAGCATCACATCGATGTGTTTGTCATCGGGAATGACTGGGAGGGCAAGTTCGACTTTCTGAAACCCTTCTGTGAGGTGATTTATTTGCCTCGCACGGAAAACATTTCCTCCTCGCAAATTCGGGAGTATTACAAGGAGAATCGCCTATGAAAGGTGTTGTGCTTGCAGGGGGCACCGGCTCCCGGCTGTATCCGCTCACAAAGGTGACCAACAAGCATCTGCTCCCCGTGGGGCGTTATCCGATGATTTTTCATGCCATTTACAAGCTGAAGGAGGCCGGGATCCGGGATATCCTTGTCATTACCGGCAGGGAGCACATGGGCGATGTGGTGAACCTGCTTGGCAGCGGCCGCGAGATGGGAGTTCAGCTGACCTACAGGGTGCAGGATGAGGCGGGCGGCATCGCCCAGGCGCTCGGGCTCGCGGAGCAGTTTGCGGCCGGAGACCGGATCGTCGTTATCCTTGGCGACAACGTGTTTTCGGCAAGCATCGTGCGCCATGTGGAAAACTTCCAGTCCCAGTCTTCCGGAGCCCGGATTCTGATCACCAAGGTTCCCGATCCGCACCGCTTTGGCGTTCCCGAACTGCGGGAAGGCAAGGTCATTGGCATCGAGGAGAAACCGAAGATGCCGAAAAGCGACTATGCGGTGACGGGCATCTACATGTACGATTCCAGGGTGTTTGACATCATCCGGACCTTGAGGCCCTCCGCCCGGGGAGAACTGGAGATTACCGATGTCAACAATACATACGTTTCCTGGAATGAACTGACCTACGATATTCTGGAGGGCTGGTGGACCGACGCGGGAACCCACGAGTCCTACCACCGGGCGAACGAATTGGCGAAGGATATCATGTTTGGCGAGGAATTTGGGAAGCTGAAGTCCTGAGGTGTCATGATGAAGGTGATGGAAACTTCGCTAGAGGGAGTTTTGATCATAGAACCTGTATCCCATGAGGACCAGAGAGGTTTTTTTCTGGAAAGTTACCATAAGGACCGGTTCCGGGAAATCGGTATCGATTGCGAGTTTGTTCAGGACAACCACTCCTTTTCCCGTGAGGCCGGGGTGCTGAGAGGTCTGCATTACCAGCTGAACCCGATGGCGCAGAGCAAGCTGGTCAAGGTGTTCACCGGCGCAATCTATGACGTGGTGGTGGACATTCGAAAGGGATCTCCCACCTTTGGCCGTTGGATCCACGTGATCCTGTCGGAAGACAACCGGAGGCAGCTCTTTGTTCCAAAGGGATTTGCCCACGGGTTTTGCACGCTGGTGCCGAACACCCACGTGCTGTACAAGGTGGATGCCGGCTATTCGCGGGAACATGAACGGGGCATTGCCTGGAATGACCCGTATCTGAACATTCCCTGGCCCACTCCGCAGCCAATCCTTTCCGACAAGGACCGGCATCATCCGGACTTTCGGAATGCAGAAATGAATTTTTCCTTGGAGTGATGGGGCTTGAAATTGCTCGTAACCGGCGGCGCCGGATTTATCGGAAGTCATTTTGTCAAATACATCCTGGAGAAGTATCCCGACTACAGGGTGATCAACCTCGACGCCCTCACGTACGCGGGAAATCTGGAAAACCTGAAGGAAGTGGAGCAGGAGGACAATCACACCTTCGTCAAGGGCTCCATCACCGATGCCAAGCTTCTGGAATCCCTGTTTCGGGAAGGCATCGATGTCGTGGTCAATTTTGCCGCGGAGTCCCATGTGGACCGAAGCATTCTGGACCCGGCGGCCTTTGTGGAGACCAATGTGCTTGGAACCCAGATGCTGCTCCATGCGGCGCGCGCATTCGGGGTGCGGAGGTTTGTCCAGGTTTCCACGGACGAGGTGTACGGAACGCTTGGACCCGAAGGACATTTTACCGAAGAAACGCCGCTTCAACCGAACAGTCCCTATTCCGCTTCCAAAGCTGCCGCGGACCTCATGGTTCGTGCCTATCATGAGACCTATCGGTTTCCCGTCATCATCACACGCTGCTCCAACAATTACGGTTCCCACCAGTTTCCGGAAAAGCTCATCCCGTTCATGATTTGCAATGCCCTCCACGACAGGCCTCTTCCTCTTTATGGCGACGGTCAGCAGGTGAGGGATTGGCTCCATGTGCGGGATCACTGCTCGGCCATCGATCTGGTGGTGCATCACGGCAGGCCCGGTGAAGTGTACAACATCGGCGGAAACAACGAGAGGACAAATCTGGAAGTGGTGACCGCCATTCTGGACTGTCTGGACAAACCTTCCTCTCTCATCCGGTATGTGGAGGACCGTCCGGGGCATGACCGCCGCTACGCAATCGATGCTTCCAAAATCCGGAGGGAACTCGGCTGGGAGCCGCGCTATTCCTTTGAGGAAGGACTGATCGAGACGGTCCGGTGGTACCTGGAAAACCGGCAATGGTGGGAGCGGGTGCAGACCGGAGAATACCGGAACTACTACGAACAGCAGTACAGCCGCAGGTTGGGGGCAGTATGATGAGAATCCTGATTACGGGCGCAAACGGTCAGCTGGGACGGGAATTGCGAGCAGCGTTGGAAAGACGCGGCCATGAGGTGTACGCCCTTGGCCGGGGGGAACTGGATGTGACGCAGCCGGAGCAGTGCCACAACGTCATGACCTCCCTTCGCCCGGAAGCGGTCGTGCACTCCGCCGCCTACACGGCCGTTGACCAGGCGGAGCACAGCCCGGACGACGCCTATGCGGTGAACGCCTTCGGCACCCGCAATGTGGCCGTGGAGGCGGAACGAATCGGGGCGAAGCTGTGCTACATCAGCACGGATTATGTATTTGACGGGCAGACGGACACTCCCTACCGGGAGTTTGACCGCCCCAATCCGCTGAACGTCTACGGCAGGTCGAAGTTGGCGGGAGAACAGATGGTCCAGTCATTTTCTTCCCGGCATTACGTCGTCCGCACGTCCTGGCTGTACGGGCTGCACGGAGCGAATTTTGTGAAGACGATGTTGAAGCTGGCAAAGGAAAGGGAATACGTGCAGGTCGTTCACGATCAGGTCGGCTCGCCCACCTGGTCGGCGGATTTGAGCCAATTCGTGGCGCAACTGATCGAAACGGACTTGTTCGGCATGTACCATGCGAGCAATGCCGGGCAATGCAGCTGGTACGAGTTTGCCGGAGCGATTTTTGGGCTTGCGGGGGTGGAGGCGGACCTCCGTCCCTGCCGGACGGAGGAGTTTCCGCGTCCCGCCGTTCGCCCCGGATTTTCCGTTCTGGACAACATGGCCATCCGGCTGAATGGCTTTTCCCCTCTGCGCCATTGGCGAGAGGCGCTGGAACAGTTTATGTCCGGAGCTTTGGCATGATTTTCATTCCCATCGTTGGATCGCAATAAGGAGGCCGGTATCTTGAACAAGACAAGCATCATTATCCTGACGCACAACAAACTGGAGTACACGCAAATGTGCCTGGACAGCATCCGCCGCTATACTCCCAGGCACATGTATGAGCTGATCGTGGTGGACAACGCCTCCACCGACGGGACCCGCGAGTATTTGGCGGAACAAACGGATGTGCTGACCATGTTCAACGAGGAAAACGTCGGGTTTCCAAAGGGCTGCAACCAGGGCATCGAGTTGGCAAGAGGGGACAGCATTCTCCTGTTGAACAACGATGTCATTGTGACAGAAAACTGGCTTCCTTTGTTGCTTGAGTGCCTTTACAGTTCCGAGGAGATCGGCGCTGTCGGGCCGGTTACCAACAGCGCCGGCGCCTATCAAAGCATCCAGGTCGGCTATGGTTCCATTGAGGAGATGCTTGAGTTTGCGAACCGGCATAACCGTCATGATCCGGCAAAGTGGGAAGAGCGGCTGAAACTGATTGGCTTTTGTCTCCTGATGAAAAGAGATGCAGTGGAAAAGGTGGGGCCGTTGGATGAACGGTTTTCGCCCGGTTTCTGCGAAGATACCGACTACAGCGTAAGGCTCATCAAAGCTGGGTACAAGCTCTATTTGTGCCGCAACGTGTTCGTGCATCATTTCGGTTCCGCCTCATTCAATGAAATGCCGGAGTTTTCCCGGAATCTGCTTGTCTCAAGCCGGCAGAAGTTTTTGGAAAAATGGGGGTTTCATTCTGTCCATCACATGGACACCCGTCATGATCTGATCTCGATGATGGGAGAAACTGTGCCCGGCAAACCTTTGCGGGTGCTGGATGTGGGATGCGGCGCCGGCGGCACTTTGCTCAGGCTCAAGTATCTTTATCCCGACGCCGAGTTGTATGGAGTGGAACGGAACCCGGAGGCAGCCGAAGTGGCTTCCCGTTTTGCCCGGGTGAGTGTGGGCGAAATGGAAACGTTGGAGTTCCCGGATCAATTTTTCGATTACGTGTTCTTCAGCGGCGTGATGGAGCAAATCCGTCATCCGGAAGAGTTTTTGTCCAATTTCAAAAGGGTCCTGAAGCCCGGAGGACGGATCGTTGCCGATGTGTCCAATGCCATGTATTACGGGGTCATCTGGAATCTTCTCCATGGCAAGGTGAGGAAGGAGGAACCAGGCACGTTGTCCCGAAACATCGCGAGTCTGTATACTCTGGAAGAGATTCAGCGCTTGTTCCGGAATACCGGGTTCCAGAATGTAACGATCTCCGCGGTCAAGACGCCTGCGAACGAGACGGTGGAGCAATGGATTGGGGAACTGGGCAGGCTGGCCAACTTCCCCGATTTGGATCAATACCGGACGAGCCAGTATCTCGTCAGCGCCCAGATAGTACCGGAAACGCGGGATCTGGGACAGATTTTGCAGGAAATGGCCGTTGGCACCACACGGAGACAGCTTGCGGAGCAGCTGGCCGAGCGGATCCGGCGCGGGTTCCTGTCCCATGAGCAGATCATCCGAACGGCGGAGGAGGTTGTGCCTGTTGACCTCAGGCCGGAGTTATACAATTTTCTTGCCAGCCATTTTTACCAGGCCAATCTGTTTGACCACATCATTCCGCTTCTTCAGGCGTCGCTGCAAATCGCCCCGCGCCATGCCAACACGTTGTACAACTTTGCCTACATTTTGCACAAGGTAGGGGCGAACGACAAGGCGCTCTTCTTCCTCAACCAAATGGAGGACAAGGACGAGGAGGCTCTGAGGTTGCTGGAGGAGATCACGATGAAATTGCCGCAATAGTGTTTCACCTGGATCCTCGAGTATTACAACCCAATGACGGTTAGGGGATGTCATGCATGAATCCGAATAAAATCTGTTTCATCTCTTGCGTAAATGATGAAAGCACGTATTTGGAATCGCTTAGATATATTCGGCATCTGGAAGTTCCGGAGGGCATGGAAATTGAAACACTGAAGGTAACCGGTGCTTCCAGCATGACTGCAGGATACAATGATGCCATGAGGCAAACGGATGCTAAATACAAGGTATATCTTCATCAGGATGTGTTCATTGTCAACCGAACTTTTATCCGTGATCTGGTATCCCTTTTTGAGAAAAATCCCCAGCTGGGTTTGATTGGGATGGTAGGAGCGGAGAAGATCGCTGCGAGCGGCATATGGTGGGAGGCTCCTTACAACTGGAAATGGGGGATGGTTTATGAAAGTTCCCCGGGCAGAATGAGAAAGCAGGAATATGGGCCATTTCAGGATGATTACGTTTCTGTGCAGGCCGTAGACGGGCTTCTCATGGCAACACAATATGACCTTCCGTGGCGAGAGGATCTGTTTGATGGATGGCATTTTTATGATATCTCCCAGTGTGTCGAATTTTTGTTGGCCGGTTATGATGTAGGAGTCCCGAATCAGAGCAGTCCGTGGTGCATTCATGATTGCGGAATCTCGAATCTGAACAGATACGATGATTATCGGAAAAAATTTTTAGCTGCTTATGGAAAGCAACTCTTCCCTCTTGTCAGTGTTCTGATTCCGACCTTCAATCGGCCGCATTATCTGATCGCCGCGCTGCAAAGTGTTTTGGTTCAAACATATCCAAACATTGAAATTGTCGTCAGCGATGACAGCACAAATAGCGATACATGGAACGCATTGCGTCCATACTTGGAAACCTGCTCGAACATTCGATATGTGAGAAACCAAAAGGAAAAATGGGTGGGAAATTTTATCAATTGCCTGGAACTGGCTGCAGGCGAGTTTGTTAATTTTTTGAATGATGATGATCTCTTTCACCCTGAAAAGATACAAAAAATGATGCAGTATATGCTGTTCGATTCCGACATTGTACTTGCAACATCTTCCAGAGTACAGATAGATAAAGATGGAAACGTCGTCGACAATTCCAATCTCTCCAACCTGAATTATTCTGAAGATAAAACTTTTCGGGGATATGATTTGGGAAACTTCATATTGGCAAATTGCTTGAACATAATTGGAGAACCTACTACTGCTCTCTTCCGGAAAGAATGTTTGACCGATCCGATTGGCACATATAGCGGACAAAAAATACATACCCTTGGAGACGTTGCCATGTGGTTGTCCATTCTTCCAAAAGGAAAAGCGGTGTACCTTTCGCAACCATTGAGCTATTTTCGAAAACATGATGATCAAGTGTCCAAAGACTTTGAAATTGGGGTTATCCCGTCAATTCACGAATGGTTTCACTTGATTGAGTTATCGCGTTTAAATGGATTCTTGCATAATGAAAGGCTGTATCAACGAGCATTGGCAAATTATCTAAAACATGCTTTCAGCATCGTAGAGTATGCTTATGAACACAATAAAGAAGAACTGCTGATTCAAACAAATGCGCTTCAAACCTGCGAGAGCGCATTGAAAAATTTGACCGTTGAAATGATTGCGCAGGGCAATCTGAAGTAAAAGGAGCAGCAGTTTTCATGCAAACATCAAATCTTGATCATAGTGCGGGCCGACAGCTTCTGAAATTTGTGTTGAGAAGAATCGAGCAGGATGTGGAACGTGAAGATTCCCGGCGGGAACTGATTGGCTATTTGAAGGAAAAACGGTTCACAAACGAGGATTTGCTGGAAGTTGTGGAGTGCGACATGATTCACAAGGTTGATCTGCTGAACCGTCTGGCGATCTATTGTTACGAAGACGGGTTATACGACCATGTCATACCTTTGCTGCACATGGCGCATCAGATGGAACCTTCCAATGAAGATACGTTATATAATCTGGGCTATATCCTGTCGTCGTTCCAGCAATATGATCTTGCTTTGCAATTCCTGAGGAATATCAAAAATCGGGATTCGGATGTAGAGCAGCTGATCTCGTTGGCAGAGGAAAACGCGCAAGGTTTCCAAAGTATGAACTGAAAATTCTCAATGGGTGACTCGGGGGCACAATGGACGTCCGTCTGATAACCTTTCAAATCCATGGAGATGAACGCGGCTCGCTCATCGCCATTGAAAACAGTAAAAATATCCCCTTTGACATAAAGCGTGTCTATTACATTTTCGGCACCCAGCAGGGAGTCCGCCGCGGCATGCACGCGCACCGTAATCTGGAGCAGATCATGATATGTCTGAGCGGAAGTTGCAAGGTTCTGGTCGATGACGGTATCAGCAAAGAGATCTATCATTTGTCCAGCCCGCAAACAGGTCTTCATATCAAGGATCTGATCTGGCGGGAAATGTACGATTTTTCCGATGACTGCGTGCTGATGGTGTTGGCCAGCGAGTTCTACGACCCGGACGATTACATACGTGATTATGAAGTGTTTCTCAAGGAAGTTCGCAAAAAATCCTGATGAAGGATGGAGGAGTGCACATGCATATTGAGCGCGACCTGGAGAAAACGGCCGCCCGTTATCACGACACCATTTTGCACGGTTGGGAAAGTTTGTATGCCACCATGAGAAAGGCCCTGTTCGATCGGTTCTGTCCCTTTTTCACCGGTCGCAGGGTGCTGGAGGTGGGTTGCGGCGATGGGGAAATGACCCAGTATTTGTCCCGGCATTTCCCCGACATTACCGTCCTCGACGGGTCGGAGGCGATGCTGAACGAATGCCGGCATCGCCTGGGCAACGCCGACATACGGTATATCCTGGCAATGTTTGAAGAATACGAGCCGGGATCGGGTTACGACACGATCATCATGTCCCATGTGCTGGAGCATCTGGATGAGCCGGTTGAGATGCTGAAAAAGATTTCCGGCTGGCTGAACAACAACGGGCGCCTGCTGGTGGCGGTTCCCAATGCCTGGTCCATTCACAGACAGGCCGGAGTGAAGATGGGGCTCCTCGAACACTCCGCCAGTCTCAATGAACAGGACCTGCTGCTCGGACACCGCCGGGTGTACGATCCCGAAACCTTGCGAAGCCACTGTGAAGCGGCCGGGTTGAATGTGGTGCATTTCGGGGGAGTCATGTTCAAGCCTCTGGCCAACCGTGATATCGAGAAATACTGGACCCGGGAAATGATCGAAGCATTCATCAAGCTGGGAGATGATTTCCCCGAGCTTAGCGCGGAAATTTTTGTCGTGTTGGAAAGGAAGAAGAACTGATGGACGAATACGGGATCAAACGGCTTCTGCTGGGCTCGAAGCTGCCGACCCGCATGCAGTTGAGATCCGTGTCCCGCTCGGAAAGGGAGGACAAATTCCGGGTGCAGGTGTACCGCACAATGCCAGTGGAATTTGTGGCCGACCTGATCCCGGCCTTTGCGTCCCTGTGGGATGCGGATGTGGAATTTGCCGTCTCTGATTACGACAGTTCGCTCGCGCAGCTGGACGACACAGGGGCCGACGTGTACCTCGTCTGGATGGACTGGAGGCTGTACTTTGCCTCTCTGACGCCGGATGCGGCGGCCGGCTGGATCGGGGAACGACTGAAATGGCTGAGCCAGAGGGCGAAAAAACCGGTGCTTGTGAACAACTGGCCGGAAAACCTGGAGATCGGGGAGACGCTGTTCAGCCCGGAAAGCGGCTTGCGGGCATGGGTGCGCTCGTTCAACGACCGGCTCGCGGCTGCACAGAAGGAACTTCCCGGCTGTCACATCCTCGATCTCGCCTTTTTGTCCCATCAGGCGTGCTTCCGTTTTTATGACCTGCGAAACGATGAAATGAGCAGTTACCCGTTCGGGAATGAGGCGACGATGCTGATCGCCCGGCACATCGGCCTGCAGCTGCTTCCCGCCATGCTTTCTCCCCGAATCAAGGCCGTGGTGCTGGATCTGGACGATACGCTCTACAGCGGCGTTCTGGGAGAGGACGGAGCCGAAGGCGTCCGGCTGACCGAGGGGCACAAACAGCTGCAGAAGGCGCTGGTCAGGCTGAAGCAGTCCGGGATCATGCTGGCGTTGTGCAGCCGCAACGAGGAAGAGGATGTCCGGCGCCTGTTTGAGACTCGCCGGGATTTCCCCCTGAAGTGGAGCGATTTTTCCGTGACCGCCATCAACTGGAATCCGAAGTCCGACAACGTTGCGCGGATTGCGGAGAAGATGAACATTTCCCTTCAGGATTGCCTCTATATCGATGACAACATCTCCATGCTGGAGGAGGTGAAGGCCGCCTGGCCCCGGGTCAAAACGATTCTGGCCCAGGAAGACGCGGGCGAAACGCTGGCCATGCTGGAATGGTTCCCCGGCCTGTACCAGCTTCGGCAGGATGCGCTGCAGCATCTGAGGACCGAGGACATTCAGGCCAACCAGCTCCGGGAGGAGATGCGCCGTCAGGCGGGCAGCCCGCATGAGTACCTGGCGTCCCTGGGCATGCGCATCCGCCTCCATGTGAACAACGCCGGGCATGCGGCGAGGGTGTACGACCTTTCCCGGAAAACGAACCAGTTCAATCTGAGCCTGAAAAGATACAGCGAGGTGCAGGTGGAAGAGTATGTCCGGGACGACCGGTCCGTCGTGGTGACCGTCGAGCTGTCCGACCGGCTGAGCGACAGCGGGATCATCGGCGCCATGATCTGCACGCTGGATGAGGACTGGGCCAACCTGACGGAAATGGCGTTCAGCTGCAGGGGATTGGGCCGAATGGTAGAGACGGTTTCCTTTCGGTTTTTGCTGAAGCTGTTGCAGGAGCAGGGGATCCGGGAGCTGAAGGTGGACGTGGTCGAGGGACCGCGCAACCGGCCCGCCCTGGATTGGTATCGTAACCTGTGCGAAGTGGAAAACGGATTTGTTCCCATCAAACCATTGATCGACAAACTGGACGTCATGCTGGACCATTTTCCCGCGGCGGTGGAGGAGATATACTCATGAAGACGGTGCAGGAACAGGTGCTGGAACTGTTGAAGAATGTGCTGGGCGGGATCCCTTTGCCTCCCCACCCCTTCCTCCGGGAAGAAGTGGCCGCCTGGGATTCGCTCAAACATCTGGAAATCATTTTTGTGCTGGAAGAGGAGTTCGGGATTCGCATCAGTGCGGAGCAGGCTGCGGATATCCGGGGATCGCAGGATCTGGTGGATCTTGTGGAGGGCTCCCGTCATGGAGCATGAGATCACGGTCGAAGGATACGGGGTTCGCCTGAGGCCGATTCGCCTGAGCGATGCCGCCTTCGTGCATGGGCTGCGGCGGACGCCGGAACTGGCGAAATTCATCGGCGACACAGATCCGCGGCTGGAGAAACAGGTGGAATGGCTGGAGCAGTATTTTCAGCGGGATGGGGATTATTATTTTATCGTTGAAACCCTGAGTCAGAAACCGCTTGGAACGATCGGCATTTACAATATGACAGACGGCAGGGCCGAGTGGGGACGCTGGGTCCTTCTCCCCGGCTGCCATGCCGCACCCGCTTCGGCTTTGCTCATGTACCGCGTCGCTTTTGAGATGCTGAAACTCCGGGAATTGTACTGCCGCACCGTGGAGCAGAACGTGAAAGTGTTGTCTTTTCACGACCACTGCGGTCTCGAGCGAACGGGATACGAGCGAAACGGCGCGCGCATTCGCGATGAGTGGGTGAACCTCATTGTTCACACCGCAAGAGCCGAGGAATGGGACAAAATCCGAAAAAATTTGCACATATCCGCGAAAATGGCGGAGCGATGGCTAAAAGAGGAAGCGTCCAAATGATGTACGAGAATATGCGTTTTCACCATATCGGGATCGCGACGAACTCTTTATCCAGGGAAAAACTGGTGTATGATGGGTTGGGCTACAGGGTGGAGGGCGAAGTGTTTCACGACCCTCTTCAGCAGGTCAGGGGGTTGTTCATGACCCATGGCGCCATGCGCATCGAGCTGCTGGAGCCGGATTCGCCCGAATCTTCGCTTCATACCATCCTGAAAAGCAGACAGAAAATGTATCATCAGTGTTTTGAATGCGAACGGCTGTATGAGGCGATCCGGCATCTGGAGGCGTCAGGCGCCCGCGTCGTTTCTCCTCCCAAGCCCGCGGTGGCATTTGGCGGGCGAAGCATCGCGTTTTTGATGCTGCCGAACCTGATGCTGATTGAACTTGTGGGAGAGCGTGAATCATGATACCCTTCTTGGATCTGAAACAGGTGAACGAGCGGTATCGCTCGGAAATCGAGACGGCGGTCCACGAGGTGCTGGACAGCGGATGGTACATTCTGGGGGAACAGGTCCGGAGGTTCGAGGAGGAGTTCGCCGCCTATTGCGGGATAAAGCACTGTATCGGCGTGGGGAACGGGCTGGATGCCCTGACGCTGATCCTGCGCGCCTATGCGGACGAATGGGGGCCGGAGGCGGAGGTCATCGTTCCCGCCAATACCTACATTGCGTCCATCCTGGCGGTTACGTTTAGCGGGCTGAAACCCGTGCCGGTGGAGCCGTCCCTGGACACCTATCTGATCGACCCGGCCGAGATCGAGAAAAAGATTACATCCAGAACCCGGGCGATCATGGTGGTACATCTGTATGGCCAGGTGGTCAACATGCGTCCTGTACATGAACTGGCGCAGCGGTACGGGCTCAAGATCATCGAAGATGCCGCGCAGGCGCACGGTGCCATGTGGGAAGGGAAGCGGGCGGGAAGTCTTGGCGACGCGGCGGGCTTCAGCTTTTATCCCGGCAAAAACTTGGGCTGCCTAGGGGATGGGGGAGCGGTCACGACCAACGATGATGAACTGGCGGACAGGATTTATCACCTGCGGAACTACGGCTCCCGGAAAAAATATTACTGCAGCTTCAAGGGAGCAAACAGCCGGCTGGACGAGATGCAGGCCGCCATCTTGCGGGTAAAGCTGCGGCATCTGGACGAGGACAACGAAAATAGAAGGCGGGTGGCGGTTTATTACAGTGCCAACATCTCCAATCCGCTCATCACCCTGCCGGCGGTTGCGTCGGGGGACGAGCTGTCCCACGTCTGGCATCTGTTCGTCATCCGCACGAAGGAGCGGGACCGGCTTCAGCAATATTTGCGCGAACGGGGCATTGAAACCCTGATCCATTATCCCGTGCCTCCCCACAAACAATTGGCGTACAGGGAATGGAACCATCTGGAGTTTCCCGTCACGGAAACGATTCACCGCGAGGTGCTGAGTCTGCCGATGAGCCCCGTCTTGACCGAGGCAGACATGCGGGAAGTTGTAAGGCAAATCAACCGGTTTTGTTGAGCACAGCCCCGTGTCAACATATCCACAGTTCTGGACAAACCATCTGTGGATAATGTGCATAACCCTGTGCATAACCAATGAAAACAAGCTTTCACGCTGTTGAAAACATGTGCACATTATTTATTTGACTTTCCCCTGTGGCAATGTTATAGTCGAGTTGTAGGTAAATTCCTACAGCATTTGAAAATGAAAGGATTGTATCACATGCAAGGTAAGGTAAAATGGTTTAACGCGGAGAAAGGCTACGGATTCATCGAGAGCGAAGAAGGCGGCGACGTGTTCGTTCACTTCTCGGCGATCCAGGCCGAAGGATTCAAGACTCTGGACGAGGGCCAACTGGTCGAATTCGACATCGTGCAAGGCGCTCGCGGACCGCAAGCGGCTAACGTAGTGAAACTCTGATTCTACCGCGTGAACCATTTGGTCATACACGGTTTGGAATGAATGTTTTATACGCTGGCAAGATCGAACTGCCGGGAAATGTTTCCCGGCAGTTTTGTCATTTGTCCGCCTTTGAACCCCCTTTGCGGGATGTGCTAAGATAGGGGTAAGAAAAGGAGGTTGATTCCCATGCAATTCCAAATTCGCGGAGAAAAACTCGAAGTGACGCCGGCGCTCAGGGATTATGTCGAAAAAAAGGTCGGACGTCTGGAAAAGTACTTCAACGAAACCCCGGATTCGACGGTACACGTCACCATGAAGGTCATCCGCGGACAGCATCAGGTGGAAGTGACGATGCAGCTTCCCGGCGTGATCCTCCGGGCCGAGGAGCGCAACTCGGACATGTACGCTTCCATTGACCTGGTTGCTGAGAAACTGGAGCGGCAAATCCGCAAGCTGAAGACAAGAATCAACCGAAAACCTCGCCAGGAAGGAGGTCTGCGCGGCCTGTTCCGGGAAGGCTACGAGCCGCAGGTCAACGGCAGCGCAATGGACTTGCCGGATGAAGAGGAAGATTACGAACTGGTGCGCACGAAGCGCTTCGTGCTGAAGCCGATGGACGTGCAGGAGGCGATCCTGCAGATGAACCTGATCGGCCACGACTTCTTTGTTTTCAACAACACGGAAACCTCCGAGATCAACGTGGTATACCGGCGCAATGACGGAAAATACGGGCTGATCGAGCCCATCGTGTAAATGGCGCTTGAGCATAAACGGACCTGTCCGAAAAGGACAGGTCCTTTCCATTTTGGGCAGAATCCGGCAGGATCCGGGAGGATCTTTGAGAATACGTCCGGTCACCTCCCCTCAGGAGGGGGGAGCCCGGGATGACCCGGATTATGGAGGATGAGCCGTTTTGACCATCGGTGCGTGATTTCCTAAACTGAATAGGAACAGGAACGGCCGAAGCGCGGGAACGTGACCATTTGATCCAGAGGGGGATGAAAATCGCAACGGGAAAGGAGGATGTTTTTGGTTGTCTTTGAACAGGTGAGCAAAACGTACAAGAATGGCTTTCAACCGGTGAAATCGTTGAGTTTCCGGGTCCGCCGGGGGGAATTCCTCGTGCTGATCGGTCCGAGCGGCTGCGGCAAGACGACCACCCTGAAAATGATCAACCGGCTCATCCCGCATACGAGCGGCACGATCACGGTGGACGGCAAGGACATTGCCCGGCAGGATCCGGTGGAGCTTCGCCGCAACATCGGTTATGTCATCCAGCAGATCGGATTGTTTCCCCATTACACCATAGAGGAAAACATCGCGCTCGTGCCTTCGCTGAAAGGGTGGGATCGCCGAAGGATCCGCCAGCGCGTGGAGGAGCTCATGCATCTCGTCGGGCTGGATCCGGCGGTATTTGCGCGGCGCTATCCGAAAGAGCTTTCAGGCGGACAGCAGCAGCGCGTCGGCGTCGCCAGGGCGATGGCTGCGGACCCCGAACTGATCCTGATGGACGAGCCCTTCGGCGCGTTGGATCCGATCACCCGCGAGCAGCTGCAGGAAGAATTTATGCGGCTGCAGAAGGAACTGCGCAAGACGGTCGTCTTTGTCACCCACGACATGGACGAGGCGATACGCCTGGGCGACCGGATCGCCATCCTGAAGGACGGGGAACTGCTGCAGCTCGATACGCCGGAACAGCTGTTGACGAATCCGGTGCACGGCTTCGTGGAACAATTTATCGGAAAAAACAGAATATTCCAAAACCCGGATCTGCTCCCCATCACCGAGGTGATGCGGACGGAACCGGCCACCATATCCCCCCATCGATCCCCCGAACGCGCCATCACCCACATGCGCCAGCGGCGCACGGACACGCTGCTGTGCGTCGATGACAAGGGCAGGCTGCTCGGCATCATCAGCGCCTGGGACCTGCAGGGCGATGCGCGGCGCATCGAGACAGTCCGTGAAATCATGCAGCCGGCCGAGCCGGTGCTCCCCCTCACCGCGAGCGCAAAGGATGCGCTAGTTCATATCACGGAATCCCGCTTCGGTTTGATCCCGGTCGTCGATGACCAGGGGAAATTGTCGGGCGTCGTCACCAGGGGCTCGCTTCTGACCGTCCTCGCCGGCCGTTGGAAAGAAAACGGAAACGGGGAGGTGGGAAATCCATGAACCGGAAGCCGCTTTGGGAACAAATCGTGCAGCAGCTGGAAATGAGGTCGGCGGAATTGGGCCTGGCCATCCTCCAGCACATCAAGCTTGTCGCCATCTCGATGGGCATCGCCATCGTGATCGGCGTGGCGCTCGGCATTGCCGTCAGCCGGATCCGCAAGCTGGAAGCTCCGGTCATCGGCACGGCCAGCACCCTGCAGACCATTCCGAGCCTGGCGCTGCTCGGGTTCATGATTCCCCTGTTCGGCATCGGGGAAAAGCCGGCGATCATCGCGCTGTTCCTGTATTCGCTTCTTCCGATCATCCGCAACACCTATGCGGGCATAGCAGGCGTGGACAAATCGGTGATCGAGGCGGCGACCGGCATGGGGATGACGAATGCGCAAATCCTGTTCCGCATTCAGCTGCCGCTGGCGTTTTCGGTCATCATGGCCGGCATCCGGACGTCGGCGGTCATTAACGTGGGCACCGCCACCCTGGCGGCCTTCATCGGCGCGGGAGGGCTTGGTGATTTCATTTTCCTCGGCATTTCCCGCAGTATGGACGCGCTTGTGCTCATCGGCGCGGTACCCGCCGCGCTGCTGGCGCTCTTGCTTGATTTTCTGCTCGGCAGACTGGAGAGAGCGGTTGCGCCGAAGGGTTTGAAAATGTGATTCGAAAGGAGTCGTGATGAATGAAAACTGTCAGGACGCTGTCGGTTCTCGGGATATCTTTGCTGTTGGCCCTGGTGATGGTGCTGGGAGGCTGCGGCGGAGGCGATCGGGACAGCGGAAGCGGAGGAAAACTGACGGTCGGGTCGAAAAACTTTACGGAAAACATTTTGCTCGCGCACATGATGGCAATTCTTATTGAAGAAAATACGGATATCCAGGTGGAACGGAAGGTCAACCTGGGCGGATCCAATGTGGCCTGGCAGGCCCTGCTGAACAACGATATCCAGCTGTACCTCGATTACACCGGAACCATCGTGGCGAACTATTACCAGGAGGAAACCGGCACCGCGGAGGAAACGCTCGCGCGGGCGAAGGAACTGGTGCAACAGGACAACCTGAAATTCCTGGAGCCTTGGGGCTTCAACAACACCTATACGCTGGCGGTTACACAGGAGCTGGCGGAACAATACGGGCTTGAAACATACAGCGATCTGGCGAAAGTGTCAGACCGGCTCGTGATCGGATCCGAATTCGAGTTTCTCGATCGCCCGGACGGACTGCCGGGGCTGAAGGAAGTCTACGGCATGGCCTTCAAGGATGAGAGGGGCATGGACCACGGACTGCGCTACACGTCCATCGCGGAAGGGAAGGTGGACGTCATCGACGCCTTCGCCACCGACGGCATGCTCGTCGTGCACAATCTGAAAATCCTGCAGGACGACAAGGAATTTTTCCCGCCGTACCATGGGGCGCCGGTCGTCCGTCAGGACGCGCTGGACAAGTATCCCGAAATTGAAGGACTCCTCAACGAACTGGCGGGCAAAATCGACGACGTGATGATGCAAGAGCTCAACGCGAAGGTCGACGCCGAGGGGCTGAAGGAGGACGACGTGGCGAGGGAATTTCTCCTCGGGCTAGGCCTGATCGGGAACTGACGCTTTTTCGCCAAATCCGTTGGCATATACAGGACCTGTCCTTGCGGGCAGGTCCTTTGCAATGTGTTATTGTGCTGTGATAATGTCACGGTATAACTGTTCTGAGATAATGTCACTATGGGAAAGGAAAAAGTGACATTGACCAGAGCTGAATTGAAAAAAGTACTTGTGGTGGAAAAGATCCTGGATGG
>Ga0207866_1000930_pt1 | contig 34190 bp, 33 predicted proteins | sample HigsolmetaAR203D_FD_184835 | JGI IMG/M metagenome (GOLD analysis project Ga0207866, IMG submission 184835) | Ionic liquid and high solid enriched microbial communities from the Joint BioEnergy Institute, USA - AR20-3-D (SPAdes) (version 2) ...
ACAAAAGCAACCTAAAGATACCACAAAATCTTCAGCCGTCCAAGTCACTTAAGGGACGGCTGCAAAAAAACATAACAGTGACATTTTCTCAGATGAGTTAGGGTGACATTTTCTCAGACGCTTGACAGTGGTTTTTTGCAGATTTTTTTTATTGGGTGTACACGCAGTTGCGGTGCTGCTTCGCCTTGTACAGCACAGTATCCGCCCTGAGCAGCATCGAGTCAAAGCTCGCATCCGCTTCCGTCCGTGCGGCGATCCCGATGCTGATGGTGAAGGAAATGCGCTTGCCTTCGACTTCCATCGTTTCGTTCTCGATGAGCCTGCGGATTTTTTCGGCGACCGCCACGGCGCCTTCCAGCATCGTTTCCGGGAGGGCGACGGCAAACTCCTCCCCGCCCATGCGGGCGAAGATGTCGGTTTCCCTCAGGCATGTCCGGCACTGGCGGGCAAACCGCTTCAGCACCAGATCGCCAACATAATGTCCATGCTCGTCATTGATCCGCTTGAAATGGTCCAGGTCGATCATGAGCAGCGAAAAAGGCCGCTGATAGCGAACGGACAGCAGGAATTCCTGCCTGGCAAACTCCATAAAATAACGACGGTTCAGCACTCCCGTCAAATAATCCGTCGTTGCCTGGACATGAAGCTCTTTTTCGATTTGTTTGCGATTGGAAATATCGTACATGAATGTCAGATGCCCGATCGTTTGTCCGTGCCTGTTCGTCAGCGGTTCGATGTTCACTTCGTAATACGTTTCATCGGCCAGGCTGATCTCCAGCTGGTGGCTGCTTTTGCGGCTGTACGCCTTCTGCCATTCCGGCCAGGACGCGATGAGCGGCGGCAGGTGATGCCCGAGCCATCTGCCGGAGTCGCTGAAGTGCAGGTATTGTTTCAGGATGCGAATCGCCTCCGGGTTGATGTCCACCAGCCGTCCGCCGGGATCGGTGATCATGATGGCGTGGCGGATGTGTTCGAACACCCGGTAGCGGGCGATCGGCCATATTTTGAGCAAATGGTACCTGAACAGCCCGATGGACAGCCCGATCCCGCCGATCAGGATATTGATGGGGGTTGAGACAAAGGGAGCCAGCGGGTTCACCCGGGCTGCTTCCGCCATCATGGAGATGGAGGGGATGAGGACACTGATGCCGAAGACGAGATACTGCCGGCGAAACGGATACGGAGAACGAATATAGGAGATGAGCAAAACAAATAATGAACACAGGATGAGTACATAGCTGTAACCGATTGCAAACCAGGTCAGCGGCGTCCGTTCCACCCTCAGAAAGCTGATTTGGTCCTCAGTCTGGGAGATGACGCCCTTATACGCCAGGCCGTGAAATTCATTGGTGAAGGTCAAAACGCCGAAGACGGCGGGAACGACCGACAGAAGCAGGAGCAGCTTTCGATTGTTCCAGCTGTCATTGCCGCTGACCCGGATGGACAGGGCGAACACCGAAAGAGGAAGCAGATGGGATGCGATCTGCCTGACCTTGAGCCAGAACAGTTTCCATTGGGACAAGGCGGTCGTGATTTCCCCCAGATAGGAAACAGCGCAAAGGAACCCGAGCAGGACGACGAACATGAGCGGCATGGTGCCGGAAGATTTGCGATGAACCATCGTGTACACAAGGATGCCAAAGGAAAAAAGGGAAGAGAAGACGAGCAGGATGATATAGGGGGTGTTGCCGACCATCATCTTTCCCCTTTCCAAAATCAGGAATCGTGCATCGTATCCATTATATGTAACTACGCTCAAAGGGACAATATGGCCGATGAATTTTTTTCCAAAATGGACAACGTGATTTTATTTGTAGTATAACATGTGTAGAGTTTCGCAATTCATATTCATTTGGGATGGAAAGTAGGGGCATTATGGGACGCAAGTGGAACAACATCAAGTACAAAAAGGCGAATCGGGACGCCAACATGAGCCGCATTTACGCCAAGTTCGGCGTGGAAATTTATGTGGCGGCGAAAAAAGGGGAGCCGGATCCGGAATCGAACCGCGCGCTGAAGGCGGTGCTGGAAAGGGCCAAAACCTACAACGTGCCGAAGGCGATCATCGACCGGGCGCTGGAGAAGGCCAGGGGCAACGCGGATGAAACCTACGAAGAGCTGCGCTATGAAGGGTTCGGGCCGGGCGGATCGATGATCATCGTCGACGCTCTGACCAACAACGTCAACCGGACAGCCGCGGACGTGCGCGCCGCCTTCAACAAAAACGGCGGGAACATGGGCGTGAACGGGTCCGTCTCCTATCTGTTCGATCACACGGCCGTCATCGGCGTGGAGGGCAAAACGGCCGATGAGGTGCTGGAGCTTCTCCTGGAAGCGGATATGGATGTTCGCGATGTGGTGGAGGAGGACGGACAGGTCATCGTGTACGCGGATCCGGATCAGTTCCATGCGGTGCAGGAAGCGTTCCGGCAGGCGGGCGTTACCGACTTCACCGTGGCCGAGCTGACCATGCTGGCGAAAAATTTTGTCCGGCTGCAGGCGGACGATCTCGCCCGGTTTGAAAAGCTGGTCGACGCGCTGGAGGATCTGGAGGATGTGCAGCAGGTGTATCACAATGTGGAGCTGGAGGACTGACAGGGTCATCGTAATGAAGGAAAAAAAGCCCCGGAGGTGACGAACACTTCCGGGGCTTTTTCGGTATGGTTGTCAGACAACGCCCTGGGCAAGCATGGCGTCGGCCACGCGCAGGAAGCCTGCGATATTGGCTCCGACGAGAAGGTTGCCGGGATGGCCGTATTCCTCCGCGGCGCGGACGCTGCTCTCATAAATGTTCTTCATGATGACGTGCAGCTTCTGATCCACTTCTTCAAAGGACCAGCTCAGGCGCATGCTGTTTTGCGACATTTCCAGCGCCGACACAGCCACGCCGCCGGCGTTGGCAGCCTTGGCCGGACCGAACAGCACGTTGTTTTTCAGGAAGACATCGATCGCCTCCAGGGTGGACGGCATGTTCGCCCCTTCGCCGACAGCTTTCACGCCGTTCTTCACCAAAATTTCGGCGGATGCTTCGCTGATTTCATTCTGGGTCGCGCACGGAATGGCAATGTCGCATGGAATCGTCCAGATGCCCTCGCATCCTTCGGTGTAAGTGGCATGGGGATGTTCCTTCACATATTCGCTGATCCGCTTGCGCTCGACTTCCTTGATGCGCTTCACCGTATCCAGACGGATCCCTTTCGGATCGTACACATAGCCGTTGGAATCGCTGCAGGCGACAACCTTGGCGCCGAGCTCCATCGCTTTTTCCATCGCATAGATCGACACGTTTCCGGAACCGGAAACGACGACGACGGCATCCTGGAAGCTCAGGCCTCTGGAGTTGAGCATTTCCTGGATGAAATAGACGCAGCCGTAACCCGTCGCTTCCTTGCGCACGAGGCTTCCGCCGTAGCCGAGACCTTTGCCGGTCAGCACGCCCGCTTCGTGCGCGCTGCGCAGCCGTTTGTACTGGCCGAACATATATCCGATTTCCCGCGCGCCGACTCCGATGTCTCCGGCGGGAACGTCGATGTCGGGACCGATATATTTGTAAAGTTCGGTCATGAAGCTTTGGGTAAAGCGCATGATCTCGCGATCGCTCTTGTTCTTCGGATCGAAGTCCGAACCACCCTTGCCGCCGCCGATCGGCTGGCCGGTCAGTGCATTCTTGAAAATTTGCTCAAATCCGAGGAATTTGATGATGCTGGCATTGACGGAAGGGTGGAAGCGCAGGCCTCCCTTGTAAGGGCCGAGGGCGCTGTTGTACTGCACCCGGAACCCGCGGTTGACCTGGATTCTGCCGGCATCGTCCACCCACGGCACGCTGAATATGATGAGCCGTTCCGGTTCGACAATTCTTTCCAGGATGCCGTTTTCCTTATAATGGGGATGCTTGGCGATGACGGGAACCAGCGATTCGAGAATTTCCTTGATCGCCTGATGGAACTCCAGTTCGTTGGGGTTGCGCCTGATGACGGTTTCGTAGACGGACTGGATGTAAGCTTGCGCCTCCACAAATTGTTGCTGATTTTGCAAAGAGCCAATCATTCCGTTTCCTCCCATGTTCTTGTCTCTAATGTAAGATTTTCTGTCGCTGACTGCATGATTCGGACATCATCCGGGCAGTTCCCGCGCATTTGTCATATTTTGCGGGCTCATTAGTTAAAAATTTTACACTATCATGTTAGGGTATTACAAGAAAAAATTGCAGCCGCCTCTGAACAATTCGCAACAAGTACGCCAGCAGGCGACAATGTCATGTCCTTCTCGACAATTCCGCGAATCACGTTTCTGTTTTGACCGTGATCGGAATATTTAATATAATAATGGTTAAGAAATGGGGGGATTGAATGGGAAGTTGATGAGGATCTGTACAGATGCTCATGGTCTCAATTTTTCATTACATGACCCGGAGGTGACTTCCGAGCCCCTGGTGGCGAGGAGAACATTTGGAAGATGGCTTATCAATAATTTTGAATCTGCTGCTCGTCCTCTTTCTCGTATTGCTTAACGCATTTTTTGTCGCGTCCGAATTCGCGCTGGTCAAGGTCAGGGGAACCCGCCTCGCTGAGCTGTCAGCCAGCGGCAACAAACGGGCAAAAATCGCGCAGCATGTTACGAATCGGCTGGACGCCTATTTGTCCGCCTGCCAGCTGGGGATCACCCTGGCATCGCTCGGACTTGGCTGGGTCGGGGAACCCGCCGTGGCAAAGCTGATCGTGGAGCCGCTCATGCATCGGTTTGGCGCTCCGGAATATCTTGTGACGCCGGTGTCCTTTGGCATTGCCTTCGCCTTCATCACATTCCTGCATATCGTGCTGGGCGAACTGGCGCCGAAGTCCATTGCGATTTTCAAGTCGGAGGGCGTGTCCCTCTGGTTGAGCGGTCCGCTGATGCTGTTTTACAAGATCATGTATCCGGCGATCTGGCTGCTCAACGGCACGGCGAACCGGATGTTGAGATGGATCGGGATCGAGCCGGCCAGCGAGCATGAAAGCGGCCATACGGAAGAGGAAATCCGGATTCTGATGAAGGAAAGCCAGAAAAGCGGGCACATCGACAAGAACGAACTGGAACTGGTCGAAAATATTTTTGATTTTTCAGAAAAGTTGGCCCGCGAAATCATGATTCCCCGGACGATGATCACCTGCCTGTACGCGGACGAACCGTTTGCCGACAACCTGAAAATCGTTCAGGAAGTGCGGCACACCCGGTATCCGGTCGTGGAGGATGACAAGGACCATATTGTCGGATGGGTCCACGCTTCCGATGTGTACAACGCGGCATTGACAGAAAATGAAAACGCAGACATCCGCCGCTTCATCCGGCCGATGATCATGGTGCCCGAATCGATGGAAATCAGCCAGGTGCTGAAAATCATGCAGAAGGAACGGGCCCAGATGGTTGTCGTCGTCGACGAGTACGGAGGCACTGCCGGATTGTTGACGATGGAGGACATCATTGAGGAAATCGTCGGCGACATCCAGGACGAAATCCGCGATGAACGTCCCCAGGTCGAAGTGCTGGAGGACCGCACGTCGATCGATGCCCGGATGCTCATCCATGAGGTCAACGAACTGTTTCGTCTCGATATTGAGGATGAGGATGTCGATACGATCGGGGGCTGGATTTACAGCCGCCTGACGGAAGCGCCACAGGCCGGACAGAAGGTGGAATACGGCGGCCTTGTGTTCGAAATTTCCGAAGTGGAGCATCTGCGCATCAAGCGGATCGAGGTGAACGCGCTCCCGTGGCTGTTCAAGGAGCAGCCGGAGGAAGGTTCGGACAGCGACGAGCAGGAAGGGGAAAAGTTTGTCAGCTGATTTGGTATCAGATGACGGATGCAAGGTTTGGCAATGAGGATGCGCTGGCCTTTCACGCGAAGGACGTGACGGCCGGCGCATAATTTTTTCTGGCAATTGCCGGGATCTGGATTCACCTGCGGGCACATTTCATGCTATGATGAAGATATCCGATAGACAGAAGGAGATAGCCGATGCTGGAGAGCGCACTGAACTTTTTCAAGGACTACGGCATCTGGGGCCTGATGATCCATTCCTTTCTGGACGCGATCATTTTTCCCGTTCCGGCATTTTTTTCGCAAGTTTCCCTCAGTTTGATCGATCCGTCTTCCGCCATCCTGCTTGCCACCGCCGGATACATCGCCTGCTTGCTGGGAACCCCCGTCGGATATTTGCTCGGAGTATTGATAGGAAAACCGCTTTTGCAATTTACCGTCAAGAAAAAGTGGGTGGACAAAGCCGTTGTCATGTTTCAGAAGAACGGCGGAACCGCGATCATGATCGGCGCCTTTACCCCCATCCCCTTCAAAGTGTTCACCATTCTGTCCGGCTTCATGAATTATCCGCTCTGGAAGCTCATCCTTTATGCAGCCCTCGGGCGAGCAGCCAAATTTTATGTTGTTGGCATCCTGTTCTATCTCTATGGCCGCGCGGCGGAAAGCATGGTGGACGAGGCTTCGCTGTACGTGTTCGCCATCGGAGTCCCGCTGATCGTTCTGGGCATTGTCATCAAGAAACTGGTGGACAGGAGAAAGGAGAAAAGGGCCAGGGAAAAGGAAGCGGAAGAGTGGAAGGAGACGGTGCAAACGGATCTGGCGCAAAGGGACACGGCGCAGAAGGAGCAGCCCGTGGGGCTTCGGATCGAGGAAAGCGCCGATACGCCAAATTGATGCAGTGCCGCGTGCGTGATGCGTGCGGCATTTTTGTTGACAAAAAAGGATCTGCCCGCTAATATACATATAGGGGTATAAGTATATACCATCAATCGATCAAAGGAGCTGATGAACATGGCTGTGAAACACGCGACGGACGCCACGCTGGAACAAATGCTTCGCCAGCACAAGGTCGCACTCGTTGATTTCTGGGCTCCCTGGTGCGGGCCGTGCCGCATGATCGCGCCGATTCTGGATCAGCTGGCGGAAGAAGTGGCGGGAGAGGCTGTCATCCTCAAAGTCAATGTCGACGAAAATCCTGTCTCCGCCATGAAATACGGCATCCGGAGCATCCCGACACTAAAGCTGTTTGTGAACGGCATCGAAGTGCAGACGCTTGTCGGTGTGCGGCCGTTACAGCAGCTGAAGTCCCTGGTGCTGCAGTATGCGTCCTGATTTTTTTTGCGGTCATTAATACCCTACGGGGTATAATTTGCGGCGTTCGCCGCAAATGATCGGAAACGGGGGAACAAATGGAACTTTCATTCGGATGGATCGTCACCCTGTTCCTGATCGGGATGATCGGCTCTCTCATATCCGGGATGGTCGGAATCGGCGGTTCCATTGTCAAATATCCGATGCTGCTGTATATCCCTCCGCTCCTCGGGTTATCGGCGCTCACCGCGCAGGAAGTATCCGCCGTCAATGCGGTGCAGGTGTTTTTCGCTTCCCTGGCCGGAATGTTCGCCTACAGAAAGGACGGTTTGATCAACGGGAAACTGGTCCTGTCCATGGGGGTGCCGATGCTCGCGGGCAGCTTTCTCGGGGGGTACGGTTCCCGGTTGTTGTCCGATCACGCGATCAACCTGACTTACGCTCTGATGGCACTGGCCGCGGCAATCATGATGTTTGTGCCGAGGAAGGAACCGAAACCGGAAACGGGCGATCGCCCCGAGGTGACATTTCCGGTCCCCCTGGCGGTCCTGTCTTCGGCCACGATCGGACTGATGTCGGGCATTGTCGGCGCCGCCGGAGCATTTATCACTGTGCCCGTCATGCTGACCTTGCTCCGCATTCCGACCCGTGTGGCCATCGCCTCTTCGCTCGTCATTACCTTTCTTTCTTCCGTCGGCAGCGCGGCGGGCAAGGTGATGGGCGGCTCCCTCCTTGTTGTCCCGGCTGTCGTCATGATTGTGGCAAGCATCATCGGCTCGCCGGCCGGAGCCATGCTGGGCAAACGAATGGACGTCAGGGCGCTGAGGTGGATATTGGCAACTCTCATCACTGCCACTGTCGTGAAAATATGGGCAGATCTGCTGCTCAAGTAAACAGATCGAGGAGGAAGATGAAGTGAACGCGATTGTTTCCGATGAAGTGCTTGTTTGCGAGGGACTTGCGTGTCCCATGCCGGTGGTCAAAACGAAGCAGAAACTGGAGGAGATGAAGCCGGGCCAGGTGCTGGAAGTGCGCGCCACGGACCGGGGATCGGTGGCCGATTTGCAAAGCTGGGCGAGGCGCACCGGCCATCAGTATATCGGACTGATTGAAGAAAACGGAGTATACCGGCATTTCCTGCGCAAGGCATCGGAGGTGGAAATCCGTCCGGATACCCGTCATCCGCATGTATGGTCCAACGAGGAATTGCAGCGGAAACTGGATGCGGGCGAGCCGATCGTCGTGCTTGATGTGCGCGAGCCGGCGGAATATGCCTTCGGCCATATTGCCGGCGCAAGAAATATTCCGTTCGGCATGATGTCCGAACGGTTGGCGGAACTGGAACGGAACGTCACCTATGCCGTCGTCTGCCGCACCGGCAACCGCAGCGACCACGTCTGCCGGATGCTTGCGGAGCACGGGTTTGGCAGCGTGTACAATGTCATTCCCGGCATGTCCGGATGGACCGGACCGATGGAACGGGATATGCAATAATGAGGCGCAATCATTCAACAGGAAAGGAGAATGTCGACAGATGAGCAGCTCGACGGTTCGATCGATGACGGTGGAACAACTGTTTGCCAAAATGGAATCGCCGGAAGGCGTGTATGTCCTTGATGTCCGGAACGATTCCGATTACAAGGAATGGAAAATCGAAGGAAAGCGGGTCCAATCGGTGAACATTCCGTATTTTGATTTTCTGGAGGATGCGGAGCGCTCCGTTTCATCTTTGCCAAGGGACCGGGAAATCGCCGTTGTCTGCGCCAGGAGCGGATCCTCCAAAATGGTTGCGGAACTTCTGTCCGAAAGGGGGATTGATGCGGCGTGGCTGGAAGGCGGAATGCACGCCTGGAGCCAGTTTTACGATGACAAGGTGGTGCATAACGACGGCAAGGTGAAGATCATCCAGATCAACCGGCGCGCCAAGGGATGCCTGTCCTATGCCGTCGTTTCGCAAGGCAAGGGAATGATCGTCGATCCGAGCCACAAAATCGAGGTGTATCTCGACATCGCGGATCGGCATCAGTTCCGCATTGAACATGTGGTGGACTCCCACCTGCATGCCGATCATATTACCGGAGGTCCGGCTCTGGCGGAACGCACCGGCGCCCGTTACTATCTTTCCTCCAGCGAGGCGAAGGGAACGAACCTGCGCTTTGTTCCGCTGGAAGATCATCCGCGCATCCGCGTCGGGGAGGTGGACGTGGAGGTGCTGGCCATTCCGACGCCGGGGCATACGCCGGGCTCCACCTCGTTCCTCATCGACAAACGGCTGCTGTTGTCGGGGGACACGATTTTTGTCGGCGGTCTCGGCCGCCCGGACCTCGGAGGCAAGGCAGCGGAATGGGCCGAGGATTTGTATGACACGGTGTTCCACAGGCTGCGCGACCTGCCCGATGACTGCCTCATTTTGCCGGCCCATTTCGGAGGACCGGACGAAATCAACGACGACGGCATCGTGGCTGCCAAACTGGGGGATATTCGGGCGAGGAATGAGATCATGCGCAATGACGACCGCAAATCCTTTACGGAACAGGTGGCCCGTTCGGCTTCGATGGAAAAACCGCCGAACTTTGAAACGATTCTTGCCATCAACCGCGGCGAGCTCCAGGTGGATGCGGACCGGATGGTGGAACTGGAAATCGGTCCGAACCGCTGCGCGGCGCATCATCTCGGGTAAAATGTCCATGTAAGGAGGAGTTGTTTTGACGCTTACGCAGGCTCAACCGGAAAAAGCGACGATCGTGCTGTTCAGCGGCGACCTGGACAAGGCGATCGCCGCCTTCATCATCGCCAACGGAGCTGCCGCTTACGGTCACGAGGTGACGATGTTCTTCACCTTCTGGGGATTGAATGCGCTCCGAAAGGAGGAGCCGGTTCCGCTGAAAAAAGGATTTCCGGAAAACATCCTTGGCCTCATGATGCCCCGTGGCGCCGGCAAGCTCGGTCTGTCCCGCATGAATTTCGCCGGCATGGGACCGAAAATGATCAGGCATGTGATGAAAAAGCACAATGCCCTCAGCCTGCCGGAGCTGATGGAGCTGGCAAAGCAGCAGGGGGTCCGGCTGGTCGCCTGCACGATGTCGATGGATCTCATGGGCCTGAAGCAGGAAGAACTGATCGACGGGCTGGAGTATGGCGGGGTCGCGGCTTATTTGGGAGAGGCTTCGGTAGGAAAAATCAATTTGTTCATTTGAAAGGGAAAAAGCCCGCTGGTGGAGAATTCTATACCTATACACGTACAAGCGGGGGTATGAAACATGCCGAAGCAGTATGATGAAAGCGTCCTGAGGCGCCTGCGCCGCGTGGAGGGACAGGTGCGCGGTGTGCTGAAGATGATGGAGGAAGGCAAGAGCTGCAAGGAAGTCGTCAGCCAGCTGTCCGCCGTGCGCAGTGCGGTGGACCGGGCGATGGCGTATATTGTCGCGCAAAATCTGGAACAATGCATCCTGGAAGAGCAGCGATCGGGACAACCGACCGGCAAGCTGGTGCAGGAAGCGGTGGAGCTGCTGCTCAAGAGCAGGTGATGGGGGAAAGGAAGCATCCGGCCGCGGGGAAGGCGTCATCGGCCTTTCGGCGGCCGGATGTTTTTCTTCTTGCGAACGGTTGAAACATTTTACCGCTCAGTTTCGTTAACAATGGCGAAGGAGTGATGTACCATGAAACGATTTCTTGCCATTGTGGCTGCGGCACTGATCTTGGCACTGCTCGCCGCCTGCGGCAGCCCGAAGGATTCGGGCGATTCCAGCGTGACGAGCGGCTCCGGCACGGAGCAGGAACAGCCGGAGAAACTGCTGGAGCAGGGGGATGTCATCCGGCTGGAAGACAATCGCCTGCTGGTGACCGCCTATGTGGACCGGGATGGTGCGCCCTATGTCGAAGCGTATTCCCTCCGGCTGACGGACGATACGGTGCTTGAAGATGCCGAAGGCCGCACGCTTGGAGTGGATGAACTTGAGGCGGGAGCCCGGGTGGAGGTATGGTCGGTCGGACCGATCGCAGAGTCGTATCCCGCCCAGGGCGAGGCAGCCAGGATCGTCGTGCTCGCGGATCCGGCATCCGGGGAAGGAAATGTGACGCGGACGGAGGCGGTACGCGCCGCACTGGAGCGGCTGGATGAATCCGCCATGGCTCCCGCCGTGCAGTCTGCCGAATGGGATGAGGACATGAGCCTCTGGCACATCCGCCTTGTCCACCAGCAGTCGATCGATGAACCGGTTGAGGTGAAGGTGGACGGCGCATCCGGCAGGGTCATCGTTGCCGACAACGACGCCTTTCGCGTCTTTGCCCCGGAACCGAAGACGGAGGTCGGTCCTTCCTTCACGGTAGAAGGAAAAGCCCGGGTGTTTGAAGCCGTGTTCCACTGGACGCTCGAGGACGGGCATATCATCCTCGCCGAAGGCATGGAAATGGCCGACGGGGGAGCGCCCGCCTGGGGAGATTTCCGGTTTGACGTGTCCTATGACAAGGCAACCCAGCAAAACATGATGCTCATCCTGTACATTCACAGCCCGAAGGACGGAAGTGTGGAGAATGAGCTCATCGTGCCGCTCATGGCTCCGGATCATCTGATTGATCACAACATCCAATAAAACATCAACGGATTTAACGCCCCGTAAATGCGGGGCGTTTTTTTGCGCGAGGCATTCGTTTTGCGAGGAAACGTTCGGATGTTTGTCAAAGGGTAAGCGCTTTAAAGTTTCGAAATAGCCCGACAGGGCCATGGGCGTCCCAATGCGTGCAGGCTATAATGGGCACGATAACTGGTATGGCAATTCGAGCAGAAGGGATGTGATGAAAGTGAGGCGCATGATTCGATCCCTGGCTGCGCCGTCGGCATTGGCGCTGGCGCTCATGATCATCGCCGCGATGACCGCCTGTTCGTCCGGTGAATCAATCGATCCCGCCCGCGTCGAGGCCGAACTGGCCACCGACCCGGCACCGGCCCGCACAGGTGAGCCGGCGACGCTGAAGGCCACCTTTACAGGAGCGAAATTTCCGGAAGAAGTGTATGTCTATTTCGAAGTCCGGACCGGGGACAGGCCCGTCTTTTTCGACGCCGTGCGGGAGGGGGAAAACACGTTCACCGGGTCGATGACGTTTGAGCAGGCGGGCACCTTCGACGTCTACCTTCATTTGTATGTCGAGGATCTGCACATTACGAAAAAGCAGCAGGTAGAAGTGCAATGAACACCGGAAGGAGAGCCGCGATGAAAGGCGCGAAGAAATACGCCGTCATGTTCGTGCGGATCATGTTCGCCCTGCTGTGCGCCTGCGTGATTCCTTTGTCCACGGCCGGAGAAGCCGTGGCCGAAGAGGATGCGAACGAGTTGCAGCGGCTGGTGGACAAGGCCCGGCCAGGCGAAACGGTGGAAGTTCCGGCGGGCGTGTATGAAGGACCGCTCGTCATCTCCAAACCGATCACCCTGAGGGCGAGTCCTGCAGGCGAAGTTCGGATCGTCCACGCGCCAGACGGATCGGATGAACCGGCAATCCGCATCGAATCCGGCCACATGACGCTGACCGGCTTCACCATCGAGGATGGGCGGATGAAGCAATCCCCTTCGGTGCTCGTCGATTCATCCGACCGGGTGACGATGGACAACCTAACCATTCGCACCGGTTCCATCGGCATTGCCATCCGCGGCTCCAACGATGTCACTGTGCGGGACAGCCGGGTCGAATGGGGGGCAGCGCAAGCAAGGCCGACAGCCAAAGGAAACGGGATCGACCTGTTTCAGGCCCATCGCGCTCACATCGTCGGAAATACGGTCATCGGCATGCACGACGCGATTTATGTGGAGTTCAGCGACGACGCCCGGATTGAAAACAATGTGGTGGAACGTTCGCGTTACGGGATCCACACGATGTACTCCGAACGGCCGGTCATTTTGAGCAATACGGGCATCATGAATGTGACGGGCGCCATGGTGATGACATCCAGGGGGGCGCTCGTGGACGGCAACCGGTTCGCCAAGCAGACCGAAAACGTCCATTCCCAGGGCATTCTGTTGTTCGATGCCCATGAATCCGTCCTCTCGGACAATGAGGTGGAAGGAAACCGGGTCGGCCTGTACGTGGAACAGTCGACGGACAACGTCATCGAACACAACCGAATCCGGTCCAATTTCATCGGCATCCAGCTGCTGGACGCCCGGGAAAACCGGTTCCGCCACAACGTTCTGACCGGCAACGTGGCCGATGCCCAGGCGATCCGCAGCACGGACAACGAGTTTCAGAGAAACTTCTGGGATTCGTTCCAGGGCATCGATGTGAACGGCGACGGAGTGAGCGAACTCGCCCATTCCATCAACCCGTTTTTTCTCGGGCTGGTGGAGAAACGGCCTTCCTTTCAGCTCCTGTTCCAGTCGCCGGGCATGGTATTCCTGGAAGGGCTGTTCCAGTCTGACCGGGCCAGCTGGACAACGGATGCGGAACCGTTGATGACGGTGGAAGACAACGACGGGTCAACGAGCCCGGACGGGACTTCCGGCCGCGGCGGATTGCTGCATCCCACCGGGCTTGCCGGGTTGGCGCTTCTCGCCGCTTCCGCTTTCGTGCTGGTCGCGATGAGGAGAACAATCTGAAATTCGACAGGAAAGGAGCAACTTCAATGAACCGGAAAAAAACGATGTACATGTTGACGCTGTTCTTTGTTGTGCTGATGGCGCTGACGGCTTGCGGAGAAAAGCCGTACGAACCGCAGCCGATCAACGAGGAGACGGATGTTTGCGTCCACTGCAAAATGGCGATTGAAGACGGGCCGTTCGCCACACAGATCATTACCAAAGACAGACAGTCGCTCAAATTTGACGACATCGGCTGCATGAACGAATGGAAACAGGAGTTTGGCACCGACTCCATCGGCGCCCAGTTCGTGCGCGATTACCACACGTTGGAATGGATCGCTTATGAAGAAGCCTACTATGTGCATGATCCTTCCTTCCAAACGCCCATGGCCTACGGCATCGTATCCTTTGCGAAGGAATCCGACGCCCTCGCGTTCATTGCCGAACACGGGAAGGGAACGTTGATGACCGCCGAGGATCTGGCCCATCACAGCTGGGAGAGAAACCGGGAACTGATGGAAGGCCATCACGACCATTCGCACGGCGGCCATTCGGACATGTAGGCCTGCATTGATTCGGGCCGCGCGTGCGGCCCGGCCGCCCGCCGTTCCATCATGAAAAGGAGGGGTTTTGTGAAGGCTTGCATGCTGGTCGCGCAGCGGGAAATGAAGGTCGGCCTGCGCAATCCGTGGGCCTATTCATTCCTCGTGCTGTTTTCCGTTTTTCTGGGCAGCCTGCTGCTCATCAACGCCAAAGGATATGTGTCGGGATATTCCGGCATGACCTCCACGATTCTCAATCTCGTCCTGCATCTGCTGCCGCTCATGGCGCTCATGCTCGGATCCTTTTCCCTGGCCGGAGAGAAGGAGGACGGGCATTGGGAACTGCTGGCGACCTATCCGATCGGCATTTGGTCGTATCTCGCAGGAAAGTTTCTCGGCCTCGCGGCGGCGCTGTTCATCATCACCGCCTTCGGGTTCGGCTTTGCCGGCGTTCTGGGATGGATGGCGGGAAGCGCTCTGGCATTCCGCGACTGGCTGCTGCTTCTCGTTTTTTCCTGCTGCCTGACCGTCTTCTTCCTTGCCGTCTCCATGGTCACAGGGGCAGCCGCCAACAACCGCTGGCAGGCGCTGACGATGTCGGTGGCGCTCTGGTTTGTGTGGGTCATCGCCTGGGCTCCGCTTCTCATCGGCATTCTCGGCATGCTCCCGTTCGGATGGGTGAAGCCCGCGATCACCGCCCTCACGCTGCTCAATCCGGCGGAACTAGCGCGCCTGTTCGTCATCGTCAAGCTGGGAGGCGGATCCGTGGCCGGGCCGGAATATTACGAATGGATGCAGTGGGTGCATGGTTCGGCGGGAACGATCGGGCTGTGCGCATGGCTCATGATCTGGATCGCGGGCGGGCTTGCGCTGTCCCGCATCCTGTGGGAAAGGAGGACCGCCCGTGGCTGAACATCCGTTTGTCATGTTTGATAGGGTGCACAAGCGAATCGGCGGGCAGACGATCATCCGGGAGATCAGTCTGGAGGTGGAGCGGGGAATGACCGTTGCTCTCTGCGGAGGCAACGGGGCGGGCAAAAGTACCCTGCTGCGCATGCTGGCCGGGGTTCTGAAGCCCACTTCCGGAACGATCCGGATCGACGGTCTGGAGCAGCGGATCGACCGGTTGAAATACAACCGCCTGTTCGGCTACATGCCCGATGACTACAACTTTACCTATCCGCTGTCGGCCAGGGAGACGCTCAGGTTCTGGGCGAGGCTGAAAGGACAGGATGCGGCCCGGGTCGAACAATTGATGGAGATGGTCGGACTCGAACATGCCGGGAGCAAACCGGTGTCGGCCTTCTCCAAAGGGATGCGCCAAAGGGTGCTGTTCGCCCAGGCGATGCTGGACGACCCGCCGCTCATCATCATGGATGAGCCGACCAACGGCCTCGATCCGTACTGGATCGAATCGTTTGTGCGGCTGGTGCGCCAGGCGTCGGCATCCGGGAAGACCGTGCTGTTCTCCACCCATATGCTTCATGTTGCCGAAGCTTTGGCGGACCGCATCGTTTTCCTGCAGGGCGGCCAGATCATCAGGCAGCTGGATCGGGAGCAGCTGGCCGGACTCGGTCCGGGCGGACTCCACGCGGCCTTCGGAGAGTGGTTCGGCCTTGCCTCAGCGGCGGAACAACCGCCGGGCGATTCATTTTAGCCTGTTAATGTTTAGTGACATTAACTTATTGGCGTAAGCCGTTGGCGTGAACTGTTTGGTCAGCGCGAAATGTTATGCGGCCATCGACGCTCGCCAATGGCCTGCGCTATGAAAATCCCTTGCTCCGGGCGAGGGACCTTTTTGCTATAATGGGAGACAACACCAAAGTTTAAAAAGGGGTTGTCCTCCGGATGAAGCTGTTTCATACCGCCGACTGGCACCTGGGTAAGCTGGTGCAGGGGGTATCCATGATCGAGGACCAGCGCCATGTGCTGCGGCAGTTTGTCGATGATGTGGAACAGGAGCGGCCGGATGCGGTGATCATCGCCGGGGATTTGTACGACCGGGCGGTGCCGCCCACCGAAGCGGTGCAGCTCCTGGACGAGGTGCTGGAGACGATCGTGCTCAGGCTCCGCATTCCCGTGCTGGCGATCGCCGGAAACCACGACAGCCCGGGCCGGCTCGATTTCGCCAGCGGCATCATGAAGGCGGCGGGGCTGCATATGGCCGGGGAGCTGCGGGTGCCCTTCGAGCGGGTCACCCTGCGGGACGAGCACGGCGATGTGCATGTGCATCTCATTCCCTATGCCGAACCTTCCATCGTCCGGCACGTGCTGCAAGATGACACCATCCGGACGCATGATGACGCCATGCGCGCGATCACGGAACGAATCCGGGAATCGATTGATCCCGCTTCCCGCCATGTGATCGTTGCCCATGCCTATGTAACCCCCGGCGGGGAGCCGGGCGAATACCGGATCGGATCGGAGAGGCCGCTCGCCATCGGCGGAGCGGAGTATGTCCGTGCGGAATATTTTGCCGGATTCACCTATGCCGCCCTCGGACATCTGCACAAAGCGCATCCCGTCGGCACGGAAACGATCCGGTATGCCGGTTCGCCGCTGAAATATTCGATTGCGGAAGAGGATCATCACAAAGGCTACTGGATCGTACATATCGATGGGCGGGGAGAGGTGCGGACGGAGCACAGGGCGCTGAAGCCGGCGCGGGATTTGCGCAGGGTGGCCGGCCGCATGGAGGAACTGGAACGTCATCCCGTCTGCGAAGATTATGTGTTCGTGGAGCTGACCGACCCGTACCCTGTCCTGTATCCGATGGAGCGGATCCGCTCGGTGTACCCCAACGCGCTCCATGTGTCCCAGCCCCACGTGATGGCCTGGCTGGCGGGCGGGTCGGCGAACGGGGAGTCCGCCGGCGGCAGCGGAGCGCGCCTTGGCCGCGCCGGGATGGACGAGCTGTCTTTGTTCCGTTCCTTTTTCGAGGAGGTATGCGGAGAAACGGTGCCGGATGAACTGGAGCAATTGTTTGTGGAAGCCGTTCAGGAACTCCGGTTGAAAGAGGGTGAGCGGGATGCGTCCGTTGAAACTGACGATGACCGCCTTCGGGCCGTATAGGGATGCGGAGACGATCGACTTTGCCGAACTGAAGGAGCATCGGCTGTTTGTCATTTCCGGCAATACCGGCGCCGGTAAGACGACGATTTTCGACGCGATCTGCTTTGCCCTGTACGGGGAAGCGAGCGGGGAGGACCGCAGCGACCGGAATATGCTGCGCAGCCAGTTTGCTCCGGATGATGTCCATACCTCCGTCGATTTCGTCTTTGCCTTGCGCGGCCGCGTCTACCGGGTATTCCGGCAGCTGGCGCACGTCAAGACCGGCAACAGGAGCGCAACCGGAGACAGGCAGGAAATCTACGAATGCGCAGACGGGCAGGAGATCCCCCTCGTCGAACGCTTCACCGCCCGGCAGGTGGACGCGAAAATCCGCGAACTGATCGGACTGGACAAGGACCAGTTCAGCCAGATCGTCATGCTTCCCCAGGGAGAATTCCGCAAGCTGCTCACTTCGGATACGGAAAACAAGGAGGAAATCCTGCGGCGAATTTTCAAAACCGGGCTGTACAAGCTGCTGGCTGAACAGTTGAATGAGAAGCGCAGGGAGGCGCAGAGCCTTTGCGACGGGATGGCCGGCATCCGGGATCGTCACGTGCAGCGCGCGAAAGATCTGTTTGCCGGGCGTGACGGTTCGGCGCTGGCCGAGGTGTTTCAGCAGGAACATGTCAACGTTCACCAGGTGCTGGAGGCGCTGGACAAGGACCTCGAAACACTGGAGGAATCGGTCCGGAGGCAGACGGAACATTTGAAGGAGCTTGCGCAGCTGTACAGGCAATGGAGCGCCGCCCATGCGGAAGCGGTGCAAATCGAGGAGCGGTTCCGGCGGCTGGAACAGTTGGAGCAGGAGCTGGAACGTCTCGAAGCGGAGCGCCCTCTGATGGAGGAAAAAAGACGCCGGCTGCAGTTGGCGGAGCGGGCGGTGCACCTGAAGGTGTACGAGCGGCAGGCGGCCGAAGCGGAGCAGGACCATGCGAACAAACGGAAGGAAAGGGAACGGGCGTCGCGGCTGCTGGCCGAAGCGGAGGAAAGGCTGCGCAAAGGAAGGGAGCTCCTGGAAGCCGAGGAAGCCAGGGCGCCTTTGAGGGAGGAGGCAGCGCGCCAACTTGACCGCCTGAACCAGCTTGTTCCGAAGGTGCGGGAGCTGGAGCAAAGAAGGCAGGCGGCCGCCGCATGGGCAGCCGAACGGGACCGGTTGGAGGCCGGGAAGCTGTCCGCCGCCGCACGGCTCGATGAGGCTCGCCGCAACCGGCAGGCGGCTCTGCAAGAACTGCAGCGGCTGGAACTTGAGACGGAGGGACTGGCGGAGCTTGCGGAGCGGCTGTCCGAAAGCAGGCAGCTGGCCGCGCTGCTGGAGGAAACCGTGGACTGGCAGCGCCGCTGGGAACAGGCTTCGCGGCAGCAGTCCGAGCTTTGGCTTGCCCTGGAGGAGGCGGAGAAGGCCTGCGCCGCCATGGAGCGCGCCTGGATGGAAGGACAGGCCGGCCTGCTGGCCAGCCGCCTGCGGGAAGGGGAGCCGTGTCCGGTGTGCGGCAGCACGGAACATCCGCACAAGGCGGAGACAGCCGTCCGGATCCGTTCCGGGGAACAGCTGGAGGAAATGCGCAGAAATCTGAGAGAAAGGGAGCGTCTGTATCACGACGCGCGGGCGGCGGAATCCGCCGCCCTGGAGCAGCTGGAACGGAAAAGACGCCAGCTTGCCGATTGCGGATTTGAGGCGGACGGATGGTCCGCCGCGGATCTGGAAACCCGTTGGAAAGACGTTTCCGCTTCGGCCAGAAAGCTGGAGCAAAGGGCCCGGCACCTGAAGGAACTGCAAGCGGACGCGCACAATTTGAAGCAGGCCGCTGCGAAATGGGAACAGACCGAACAGGAATGGCTTTCCCGCAAGGAGGAGCTGGACAGGCAGCTGTCCGATGTGAACGCCCGTTGTGCGGCCGAGCAGGCGCTGTATGAGGAGATTCTCCGCTCACTGCCGGAAGGGGCGCGGGACGAGCAGGCTCTCGAGGCGGCGATCTCCGCAGGCAATGACCGGCTGCGCGAACTGGAGCAGGCATGGAAATATGCGCAGGAGCTGCACCTCCGGGCGTCGGAGGAGGCCAGCCGGGCATCCGTGCGGCTCGAACACGCCGCGGCGGCGGAGGAGGAAGCGGCCGTGCGTCTGGAGCGCGCCCGGGCCGAATGGCGGGAGGCGCTCTCGAAGGCCGGATTCGCCGACGAAGCGGCGTACCGCCAGGCAAAGATGTCCGAAGCGGACATGGAAGATTTGCGCCGGCGGCTGGAACGGCATGCGGCAGCCATCGTTTCGGCGCAGGAGCAGGTTCGCGAGCTCAGGCAGGATCTGACGGGCCGGGAAAGGGTCGACCCGGAATCGCTGAAGCGGCAGCTGGAACAACTGGAACAGCAGACGGACCGGGAACGCGCCCTGTTCCATCAACTGGAGCTCGCGCTGAACAGCGGCCGGGACATCCGGACCGACATCGTCGAAGCCGACAGGCTGTGGCAGCAGGCGGAACGCAGGTTCCAGCTGGCGCGGCGGCTGTACGATGTCGTTCGCGGCGAAAACAGCCGCAAGCTGTCCTTTGAAAGATATTTGCAGATTGAATTTCTGGACCGGATCATTGACAACGCCAACCGCCGCCTGCAGGACATTTCCAACGGCCAGTTTTTCCTGGCGCACAGCGACCGGATGGAAAAGCGCGGACGACAGAGCGGCCTCGGACTCGATGTGTACGACGCGTACACGGGACAGTTCCGCGATGTCAAAACGCTGTCGGGGGGAGAGAAATTCAACGCTTCCCTCTGCCTCGCCCTCGGCATGGCTGATGTCATCCAGTCCTTTGAAGGCGGCGTTTCCCTGGAGACGATGCTGATCGACGAAGGGTTCGGCAATCTGGACGAGGAATCGCTGCAAAAGGCGATCGACACGCTGATCGAGCTTCAGCAGTCCGGCCGGATGATCGGGGTCATCTCCCATGTGCCGGAACTGAAGCGGGCCATCCCGGCGGTGCTGGAAGTTTACAAGACCAGGGAAGGGCACAGCCGCACGAAGTTTGCCGTCGCCTCGGTTTGAGACGATTTGTCCTATTCGGAACGCAACCGCATACATTTGGTACAAAGGAGGCGTGCCGATATGGAAGAGAAGATCAGACAATATTTTGCGCTGAAAATGAGGCAAAAGGAACTGGAGCAGGAGCTGGCCGGGCTCAGGAAGGACATCATCGGCTGGCTGACCGAAAACGGCTGGACCGAGTGGTCGGACCGGGAATTCCGGGCGAGGCTGGTTATACAGGAAAGGAAGGAATTCGACGACATCAGGCTGTATGAAGCGCTGCCGGACAAAGACATCTGGCGGCTGGTCTCCCGGGCGGATCCGGCCAGGATCACCGGCCTGCTCAAGGTGAACGTCATTTCCGAAGACTGGCTGAAGGGGACGTATACGACGAAAACGGTGTCCCTGCTGCAGGTGGAAAAATTGTAGATTTTGTGAAAAAAATGTAAGAAATATTGTTAAAAATTTTACTTTGACGGGCGATTGGCTCGCGAATTATATTATGGGTTAATATATTCATTTCACCGGATCAAACAATTCGCGCAATTCGCAACCGGAGCGGGCATGGCGCAGTGGGTGAACCACTGCGTTCATGTTGTATTGCGGCATCTTCATCGAACGAAACCTACTACTGAACTGATGGAGAGGAGCGCGTTTCATGCGTTTCAGGCTCCAACTGACGCTGACTCTGCTCGTTTTTTCCCTGGTACTGTCGTTTTTGATCACTTTCGTGGACCAGTTCCGCATGTTGGACCAGACGATGGACAACAACGAGGACAAAATCAGGCACATTGAATATTCCGTCGCCCATGCCGTCAGCACGGTGGAGAAAGCCTACAGGCTGTATGGTAAGGAACTGGACAGCCTCATGGAGCAGAACTCCCGTCTGCTGCAAACCTGGTACATGGAGGAGCCGGATCTCGACCGGTGGGATTTTCAGGCTTTGAAGCAGCAGCTTGGTTTTGATATCTACATGATCAACGAACAAAACATCGTCACCCACAGCAGCTTTCTCCAGGATATCGGCCTTGATTTCGACGAATGCTGCGCAAGGCTGGCGCAAATCCTGAACGAACGGAGGGCGGCGGGGGAATTTGTGGCGGACGGACTCGATATCGAGCAGAACACGGGACAAATCAAAAAATACAGCTATCTCGCCACCCACGACAAAAAATACCTGATCCAGCTTGGACACAATATCCAGGACAGCAGAATTTTTGAGGAATTCAACTTTTATTCCGCCATCGACCAGCTGCTGGATAGCTATGGCACCCTGAACGACATTCATATTCTCAATACAGGAGGCAATCCGTTCGGCGCCACCGTTTCGCCGGAGACGAGTTTGCCCCCGGAGCGCAGGAAAGCGTTTGAACAGACGCTTCGCACCGGTCAGACGACCGAGGTTCGCGGCGAGTGGAACGGGGAGCCGGCCATTTACAGGTACGTATTTTATTCTTCAAACTATGATTCGAGCGCGACGCAGACAAAGGTGTTCGAAATCATTTATAATGAACAAGAGCTTCAACAGGTGATGCGGGAATCCACCCGGTGGTTTGTCTGGCAAACCGTCATTGTCCTGCTGGTCACCATCGTACTGTCCTGGCTCTTGTCCCGATGGCTGTCGAGGCCGATGTACCTGGCCTATCATGACAGTCTGACCGGGCTTGGCAACCGGTCCTTCCTTGAGCGCTTCGTGCCTCGTCTCCTCGCGGAACATCGGCCGTTGGCCTATGTGATGATTGACCTGGACCATTTCAAGTCCATCAACGATACGTATGGCCACGACGCCGGCGACCGGCTGCTGAAAGAGGTCGCCCGGAGACTGGCTGCCCATTTGCGTAAAGGGGAAAGGGCGTTCCGTCTCGGGGGAGATGAGTTTGTCATCATCATGCCCGGAGCGGCTGAGGACCATGTGGAGCGGACCTTGGATCGCATGATCCGGGACATGAAAGAGGAGGTCATCGCCAGGTTCCCGTCCGGCGGCGGGATGGCGGTCACAGTCAGCGCGGGAGTCGCCATGGCTCCGGCAGACGGGCAGGATCTGGAGACGCTGGGCAGGCATGCCGATGTTGCCCTGTATGAAGCGAAAAAGGGCGGACGCAACCAGTACCGGTTTTACCGCCGCGTTGCGGATCCGGACCCGTCATCAACTACCGATCACTGAGGGAGCGGCTGAGAACATGGCAAACAGGGAATATCCGATCGATGACATTCGCGCCCGGTTTCCGGCGCTGCAGCGGACGCACGGGGAATTGACCGTCGCTTATCTGGACGGTCCGGGCGGTTCCCAGGTCGTCCGGGAAGCCATGGACGCGATGTACGCCTACATGGCCAAAGGGGGAGCGAACTTGCACGGGCCCTTCCCCTCCAGCATGGAGACGGAGGAAATGATTCTGGACGCCCGGACGGCGGTGGCCGGGATGTTTGGCGCAAAGCCCCATGAGGTCGCCTTTGGCGCGAACATGACCACCATCGCCTTCGCCCTGGCGAGGGCATTGAGCCGGGAATGGCGGGAAGGCGACGAGATTATCGTGACGGAACTGGACCACAGGGCCAATGTGGATTCGTGGATCAGCGCGGCGGAAGACCGGGGCGTCACCGTGCGCTGGCTGACCGTGGATCCCGGGAACCTGACGCTCAACGTGGACGAGCTGGACCGCCTGCTCACCGGCAGGACGAAGCTTGTGGCCGTCGGGCTTGCTTCGAATGCGGTGGGCACGATCAACGACGTGGCGGCCATCTCCCGCAAGGCGAAACAGGCCGGGGCGATCGTTGCGGTGGACTCGGTCCACGCGGCTCCGCACATGTACATCAACCGGGACGAAATCGGGGCGGACGTGCTGCTTTGTTCCGCATACAAGTTTTTTGGTCCCCACGTCGGCATCGCCGTCATCCGCGAGGAGCTGTTTGAGCGGATTCGTCCGTACAAGCTGCGTCCGGCTCCGGAATACACGCCGGACAAGCTGGAAACCGGAACGCAGAATCATGAAGGGATCGCCGCCATCCGTCCGGCCATTGAATTCATCGCGGATCTCGGGAACGGGAATGATCTGGCCGAGCGGGTCCGCACCGGATTCGCCGCCATCGAAGGGCATGAAAACCGGCTGGCCGAGTCGATCCGCGCCGCTTTGGCGGACATCGGGGGGATCCGGCTGTACCAGGCCGCTTCCGATGTGCCCAAGACGCCGACGATCGCCTTCCGCGCCGAAGGGTGGGAACCGAAGGAGTTTTGCCGCCGCATGAGCGAACAATTCGGGGTGTTTGTGGCCGACGGAGATTTTTACGCTTCCACCCTTGCGGCGAAGCTCGGCATTCTCGAGAGAGGAGGATGGATTCGCGCCGGCCTTGCGCCGTACAACACCGAAGAGGAAATCGGGAGGTTCATCGAAGGCGTGCGCCGGCTGATGGGCCGGTGAGGGGACGGTCGCTGGCAAACGGACGATCGCAGATGCCAAAAAAGCCCTGGTTCGCCAGGGCTTTTTTGCATCAAGGTTGTCCGACCAGGTTATGCTTGTCCGACCAGGAGCAGCGTGAAGTACAGTCCGAGCAGGGCGAGGAACAGGATCGGAATCGTCAGCATGATCCCTGTTTTGATATAAGCCATCCAGGAAATGCGGATTCCTTTTCTGGACAGGACATGGAGCCAAACGAGGGTGGCCAGCGAACCGATCGGAGTCATTTTCGGACCGAGGTCGCTGCCGATGACATTGGCATAAATGAGCGACTCGCGGATGACGCCTTGAGCTCCGCTGTCGGCAACGGCCAGCGCGTCGATCATCACCGCCGGCAGGTTGTTCATGGTCGAGGACAGGAATGCGGCCAAATATCCCATGGACATCACAGCAGCAAACAGCCCGTGGCCGGCGGCCGCATCGATCAGCCTTGACAAAATCCCGGTCAGGCCCGCATTGCCGAGACCGTACACGACGACGTACATGCCAATGGAAAAAAAGACGATGTTCCACGGCGCGCTGCGCAGGATGGCCTTCGTGCGGACCACGCCGCCTTTGCTGGCCGCCCAGAGCAGGCAGGCCGCCGCCGATCCGGCGATGACGCAAACGGGAAAGCGGATGAAGCCGCTGATCAAATATCCGAAAAGGAGCAGGACGAGCACGAACCAGGACATGCGGAACAGGCGCGCGTCCCGAATCGCCCCGCGCGGCTCGCGGACCATGGAAACGTCATAGGAAACGGGGATGCTGCGGCGAAAATAAAGCCAAAGCACGAGAATCGTCGCGCCCAGGGAAAACGCGTTGGGCAGCAGCATGCGGGAAGCGTATTCCACAAACCCGACACCGAAAAAGTCGGCGGAAACGATGTTGACCAGGTTGCTGACGATCAAGGGAAGGGACGTGGTGTCGGCGATAAATCCGCAGGCGATGACAAAGGCAAAAACGGTCCTTTCTTTCAACCCCAGATGCCGGACCATCGCCAGCACAATCGGCGTCAGGATCAATGCGGTTCCGTCATTGGTGAACAGGGCGGAAACCACGGCTCCGAGCAGGCATATGAGGATAAACATGCGGACGCCGTTTCCCCCCGCGAACCTGGCCATGTGCAGAGCCGCCCACTCGAACATCCCGATTTCATCCAGGACCAGGGAAATGATGATGACAGCCACCAGCGTCAGGGTGGCGTTCCACGTCATGTCAATGACGGACATGACGTCGCGAACATCGACAACGCCCGCGAGGATCGCCAGCGCGGCGCCGCCGCAGGCGGACCAGGCGATGTTCAATCCGCGAGGCTGCCAGATGACAAGGATGAGTGTTGCCATGAAAATAACGGCCGCAGCCGCTTGGTAAAATTCCATATGTATGGTGTTCTCCCCGCTCCGGAAATGGATTCGATCATCATTATAAGAGTCGGAACGGACGTTGAAAACAAGAAAGATCATTCTGACAAATTACAAATCATCAACGGACAGAAACCGGTCCCTGATGCCGGGGGAGGGGATCATGCACCGGTCCCGACGGCCGAACCACCGGTATCGGTTGCGGGCGACCCACCGGTAAGCCGCGTCGCGCACGGACTTTGGCACGATCAGCAGCGCGGCGGCCAGTTTCCATGGCCCGTCCAGCCTGCGGGCGATGCGCAGGGCGGCCGTCGATTCGGTGAACAGGCGGCCGCCTTCCAGCAGGATGATGGAATCGGGCCGGTTGGTTTGCCTTGGGTCCGTGCGGATGTCCTGTCCGGCTGCGGCATGCTCGCGGATGAGTTTTTGCGCCGTTTCGGACTGGAGGGGCGCGAACCGGAAATAGCCCGCCCGGTCGCGGCGGATGATCCACTGCACGGTCCAGCTGCACAATACACAAACTCCGTCGAACAAAATCAGACCATGCTTTTCCGCATTCATCCTGAACGCCTCCTTCGCTGATCCTATCTTACACTTTCCTGCGGGTCCTGTTCCACAAAAGAAAAAAGACGGAACGTGGAGCCGGCTGAATTCCGGCTATATGTTCCGCCTCGTTGTTTCAGACAGCTTCGGACCAGCGATGCCGATGGAGCATGTTCATGTCAATGGCATCAATCGCAAATTCATGCCAGAAGGGAGATGACTAGCAGTTCATACAGGACGAGGGGCAGGATCACTTCATTGGACCAATAAGGATTAAACGGGTAAAAGAACTGCCTGGTCATGGGCGGGGAGGTAACGCCGAGAAACAGGATGCCGTTTTCCACATTGGCAATCCGTCCGGCCAGCACCTGCCCGTCGATCGTCTCCACCTGCACATAGCGGTTGATGTGATGTTTGCACACCCTGCCCAGATTTTCCCGGATGGCCTTCAGGTTCTCGACCGCCTTGTTGTCCGCCCGATACAGCACGTTGGCGTTGGCCGGAGCAGTCACGTAGTCGCTCATCGTTTCACACCTTTCTGATGGATTGGGTGATGAATGAAGTTACTCCATCATATGCCCAGGGCCAGTATACGGTTCAAAAGATATTGAGATATAATGTGGATGATTCCATCAATTTGTCCGGAAAGGGGACAGTTCAAATGGCATTTGTTCAATGCAGTTTTTCTTCGGAAACGCTTCATTTCAACTCCATGCTGTGGGCCATCCTCCCGCAGCCCAAATCGGATGGCGGCAGCGCGAAGAAACGGTATCCGACCCTCTGGCTCCTGCACGGGGGAGGAGGGGATTGCACGGAATGGGTTCGCTACACTTCCATTGAAAGGTATGTGCGCGATCTGGAGCTGGCGGTCATCATGCCCCAGGCGCATTTGAGCTTTTACACGGATATGGTGCACGGCCCCCGGTACTGGACCTTTCTGAACGAGGAACTGCCCCGGGTCGCCCGCTCCCTGTTCCCGCTGGCGGAAGAAAGGGAGCTGAACTATGTGGCCGGTTTGTCCATGGGCGGGTACGGCGCTCTCAAGTGGGCGCTCAAGCGGCCGGACATGTTTGCGGCCGCCGCCGGCCTGTCCACGGGCAATCCTCCGAAAATCGGCGATGGCCGTCCGGTGCGGCTGGCGTTCGGACAGGACCAGGTCGAGGGTACGGAGCATGACCTGATCCGCATGATTGAGGAGCTGGACAAGTCCGACGGACCGAAGCCGAAGTTCTATCAAAGCTGCGGCACGGAGGACTTTTTGTATGACAAGAACGCGGCGGTTCGGGCGGCGTTCGAAAAATCCGGCCTCGACTACACCTATACCGAAGGGCCGGGGGTGCACAACTGGGATTTCTGGGATTGGCAAATCCAGGAAGTGCTGAAATGGCTGCCTTTGCCAAACCGGCCATAGATTCAGGCAACGTGATGATTCCATCATAGAAACAAGCGGGATGAGAACATGGAAGATGCGGAACGAAGATTGACGGTCGGCACGCTGCTGAAGTTTTTTATACCTCTGGGGATTTCGGCCAGTCTGGTGAACATCTCCCATGTGATCATCAACAGCACGCTGACCCGCGGGGAACATCCGGAAGCGATTGTATCCGCCTATGCGATCGCGATGAGCCTGTTTGCGCTGACGGAGCGGCTCGGCCTCATGCTGCGGCAAACGAGCTCCGCCCTGGTGAGGGACCGGGTGTCCTTCCGATCGGTCGGGAAGTTGGGCATTGTTGTCATCGTTTGCCTGCTGCTTTTTTCCACCATCGTGTCCTGGACGCCTTTCGGGCACTGGATTTTTGTGCGCCTGTTCGGAGTGGCGCCGGAGAACGCCGGATCGGTGGTGGAAGTGTACCGTGTTCTGATGTTTGTCGTCTTTTTTTCGTCGGTCCGCTGCCTCTACCAGGGAGTCATCATCTACAACCGGCAGACGAAGTGGCTGACCATCGGCATGGTCATCCGGCTTGCGGGCATGTACCTGCTGTCATGGGCATTCATCCGGCAGGGCTACATCCATCCCGTGACAGGCGCCTGGATTTTTCTGGCCGGCATGGCGATTGAATGCCTCATCAGCTTTGCGGAAGGCAGCTCGCTGGTCAGGCGGCTGCCGCAGGCAAAGGAGCACCATCACGTCCGTTCCGTGAAACATGTGCTCACCTTCTACCGGCCGCTCATTTTCTCGTCTCTGATGATCGTCTCAGTCGGTCCGCTGATCAACGCGTTCCTCGGCAAAACCGCCGACGTGCAGCTGGCCATCTCCTCCTACACGCTGGCATTGAGCATCGTCAACCTGATTTTGAGCCTGTTTTTTTATATCCACCAGCTCGTGCTGGCCTTTTATGAGGAATATCCGGCGGAGATCCGGAGATTCGGGTTGATGACGGGACTGATTCCGGCGATCATCCTCGGTTTGCTCTGTTTTACCGATGCGGGCTACTGGGTCGCCCATGATTTGATGGGGGCGAGCGGCCGGCTGCTGGATGCGTGCCTGGACAACCTGCGCGTATTCTTGCTCATGGCATTCCTGTTTCCGCTCATCGATTTTTGCAACGGATTGATCATGCTGGCGGGGCAGACGAAGGCGCTGATGGTGACGCAAACGACGAATGTCGCGGTGACATTGGCGGTGCTCATTGCGCTGACCGCCGCCATGCCGCAGTGGAACGGGGTGATCGGGGCGCTGGCGCATTCGATGGGAATGGCGGGGGAGGCGGCGATGCTGCTTCTGTTTCTGAGAAAAGGCTACGGCCGCCCGGTGCGCGTCTCAGGGGCCGCGCGGGCGAAATAAACGAACGGTTCCTCCGGGCAGGGCGGCCCCTCACTCGGTTGAAAAAGCGCAGAAATGTTGTATAATATTTCCATAATCTGTCGCATTGGAAGGCGAAGCACGCCCGATTCTTTCCCCCGGTGGGAAAGGATTCGGGCGTTTTTGCTTTGCCGGCTGTGATTGGGGGAGGGAACGACCGTGGGTTTTGCGGAGGAACATGAAAAATGGCTGCAGAGCCATCTGGCCAAACGGACCGGCGAGAGGAGGGATGCGCTGAAACGGGGACATGGCTTCGGCAACCGCCTGTTTGTCGAAACGGTGTGGTGGAACCTGCTCGGTCATTTTCATGGGCTTCACCCGGAGTATGAGGTGCTGGACTGGAGGGGGAGGTCCTGTTTTGTGGATTTTATGTGGAAGGTGGGCGGACAAGGCGTCGTGATTGAAATCATGGACTACGGATCGCACGGCACGGACCGGACGAAATTTCGCCTGGATCGGAACCGCGCCCTGTATTTGCAGTCGCAAGGTTTTCAATATGTGGAAATCGCCCTGGATGAACTGAAGGAAAACCCGGGGTTTGTCATGGCGATGCTGAGGAGCATCCTGACGCCCTACATGTCCGCCCCGATCGATCGCAATGGCCGCATCTCGCACGATTACAGCAAGGTGGAAAGGGAATTGATGCGCCTGGCTGTCCGCAACAACCGTCTGATCCACCCGTCGAAGGCGGCCAGGGAACTGGAGTTGCACAGACATACTGTCATGAAGTATTGTCGAAGGCTGGTGGAGAAAGGAAAATTTCGGGCTGTGCCTTCGGGTGATTCAGGGAGGGTGCACCAGTATGAATATATCGGTTCCGTGCTGAGCAGGGATTTGATATAGGCAGAATCGTTATAGTCGAAACATCGACTTCATCGAATGGTGTAACGTGCATTTGGGAGGAACGTTGTTGAAAAATCGACAATAACATGCACTCCGAAAAGCGAAAGGATAAAATATAGTAGATTTCTCGACTAAAACCTCCAGCATCGAGACGTAAACGGGGTCATGAAGTCGAAAAATCGACAATCATGCGAGACACTGGTATGATCTGCCGGCGGACATGCCGGAGCGGATACACTGGTGCATTGGCCGGTGCGATTCACTGGTGCGAGACGCTGGCTTTTCAGTTGCGCCCGTGCGGAAAATCCAGTAGTATGGGGTCAGAGGACAGGCAATGGAGGAAAAATCAGGAAAAGGAATGATGGCCGTGGAATGGCTCATAGTGCTTGGAATTATCGTCATCGTGGGAATTTATGCAATCGCGACGTACAACACTCTGGTCAGGATGCGGAACTGGGTCAGGGAGTCGTGGAGCCAGATCGATGTCCAGCTCAAAAGGCGCCATGATCTGATCCCCAATCTGGTGGAGACGGTCAAGGGCTATGCGAAACATGAGCAGGAAACGCTGGACAAGGTCATCCGGGCGCGGAACATGCTTCTGAGCGGGTCGCCCAACGAGCGGATGGCGGCGGATCACGAGCTCCAGGCGGCGCTGAAGTCCATCTTTGCGCTTGCGGAGGCGTATCCGGATCTGAAGGCGAATCAAAATTTTCTCCACCTGCAGGAAGAACTGACCAACACGGAAAACAAGGTCGCCTATTCCCGCCAGCTGTACAACAAGACGGTTGCGGACTACAACACCAAGCGGGAACAGTTCCCGTCCAACATCATCGCCAACATGTTCGGCTTCCGGGAGGAGCAGCTCCTCACCATTCCGGAGGCGGAAAAAGAAGTTCCGACCGTGAAATTTTAGGTCGGTCATCGCATGGTAACGGGGGAAACGAATGTTATACCGTCAAATCCAGCAAAACAAGCGGCGGACCCTGCTGCTCGTTTCTCTGTTTTGCGTCATTGTGCTGGCGGTTGGAGCGGCCATCGGATATGTGAACGCGGGAGAGATCTATTCCGGACTCATTCTGGCGGCGATTTTGCTGGCCATCTACCTGCCGGTCACGTACTTTTCCGCCGCGCGGCAGGTGCTCGGCATGTCGGGAGCAAAGCCTGCCAGCCGGGAACAGTATCCGCAGCTGTATCATATCGTGGAAGAACTGTGCATTCCGGCGCGCATTCCGATGCCTAAAATCTACGTGGTGGAAGATCCGTCTCCCAACGCCTTCGCCACCGGCATCAAGCCGGAGAAGGGGGCCGTCGCCTTCACCACGGGGATGCTCGAACGGCTGAACCGCGAGGAGCTGGAGGCGGTCGCCGCCCATGAGCTGGCGCACATCCGCAATTATGACATCCGCCTGATGACGATCAGCGTGGCTCTCATTTCGGTGATCGTCATTCTCGCCGATGTCGGCTCCCGCATGCTTTACGTCCGCGGGAGCAGCAGAGGGAGCGGCGGCAACCGCCGGTCGAATCCGATCCTCCTGCTCGTGGCGCTGGTGTTCGTCATCCTGGCGCCGCTTGCCGCAAGGCTGGTCCATTTCGCCATCTCCCGCAACCGGGAGTACATGGCGGACGCGACGGCCGTCGAATTCACCCGCAACCCCGTCGGCCTGAAAAACGCCCTGCTCAAAATCAGCAGCAGCGATCTGGATGTGCAGAAGGCAAAGGAGGCCACATCCGGCATGTACTTTGCCAGCCCGTTCAGCAAGGAACGGAAACGGAAAGCCGCCAGTCTGTTCAGCACCCATCCGCCGATCCAGTCCCGCATCGAACGGCTGGAACGAATGTAAGCCATGAGATTCACAACATCCCGCATCCGAACACGGGTACGCGGATGTTGTGTTTTTTGTTGGCATTTGACAATTACGATATATCGTTATAAGATCCAATGTAAAGTACGATCAATTGATGCCAGTCAGAAAGGAGGATGTTCCATATGAGGGCGCATCACCACCGGCACAGGATGCATTGGAAAGAGCGGGGCCGGGAGGGGGCCGGAAAACGGTTTTTCGGGCGAGGCCAATTCAAACTTGCGCTCCTGGAATTGCTGGATGCGCAGCCGATGCACGGGTACCAGCTGATCAAGGCGATGGAGGAGAAAACGGGAGGTTTGTACTCTCCAAGTCCGGGGTCGATTTATCCGAATCTGCAGCTGCTGGAGGAAGCCGGCTACATTGCCTGCACGGAACAGGACGGGAAAAAGCTGTACACGATTACGGACAAGGGAAAAAGCTACCTGCGCCAGCACGGCAACATTTTCTGCGGCTTTGCCAACCATCCGGCGAACGGTTCGGAAGAAGAAGATGGCGTAGACAAGAACGAGAAAAGAAGATTTCGCCATCTGGTCATGGAGCAGCCGGAGCTCATCCGCCTGCTGGCGCTGGCGGTAGACGCCGCGAGCCGGGATCGGGAATCTCCGGTCGCCGAGAAGCTGGACCTGCTGACGGAACAATTCCGGACCAATCTGGAGCAACTGCTCGCCGAACATTCGCTCGCCGGGCATTCGGAGGAAGTTGGCAGAACATGATCAGAGGAGGGACATGAGTCCATGTTTTTCAACAAAGAGCACCTGGAACGAATGCGAAAAGAAGGGGAGGACTTCGCAAAGAAACTGCAGGGGGGAAAAGAACAGGGCAAAAGATATGTGTCCGCCGCCGAACTGTCCATCCGCTGCCTGCATTGCGGACACGACCGGTTTTTCGAAGGGAAGGCGCTGCTGAACACGCGGGGGCTCTCGTTTCTGGATCTGGACTGGCTGAACGATGACGCCATCACGCTGCAGTGTGACACATGCGGCTTCATCCATTGGTTTGGCAGGAAAGTGAAGGTATTGAGCGACGATGAGTAAAAGATGAAACGGCGAGGCAGGGATGAGGTAATGAATCTGGATGCCCGACTGCGGCGGTTGGCGGAATGGTCACGGGAAACAGTGGGTTTGGAAGCGTACGGGCTCCATGAAGTGCATCTTTACATGGAACGGCGGCTGGAGGTGCGGTGTCCGGTTTTTTCCATGGAGTGGGTTCCGGTTGGCGTGCAGGCAGGCCGGGAAGAGGGGGTCCTTCCCGAAGGAACGGCCGTTGTGGAGGTCGAGCTGCAGAGCGGGCGTTTGATCCGGTTGATGTTTGTTGGCGGCCGGACTTTTGCGGACAAACTCCGCTTCAACAAAGAGGATGTGCAGGGGATCATCGGATGGCTGGAGCAGACAACGGGGCTGAACTTTGAGCGGCAGGTCCGTCTGGCGGAGCGGAAGGATGCCCGCCTTGTGTTCCAGACCCATTGCGACGGCATTCCGTTGTTTCCGGCGGGCCGGATCGAAGTGGAACTGGACGAACAAGGAAGACTTGCGCTTTTTTCGGTTGATGGGGAATTTCCGGATGTGAGCCGGATCGACAGGGAACAATTTGACCCGGCCTTCGATCAGGATATGGAGAAAACCGCCTTTGACCAGCTGAAGCTGATGACCATTCCGGTCATGGAACGGAAAAAGTGGGTCCGCGTGTATGCGTTGGAAGAAATCTTTGTGTCCACGGACAGGCGGACGATCCTTCCGTATTCAACGGATGAGAGAGCGGCTGTTCCCGTGGAACTCAAGATGGTATGGCAGGAGTCACCGCAAGATCCGCAGCGGAATCCATCGCGGAAGCCGTTCGAAAGAAGGCCCCTGTCCCCCCGGAAAACGGATTTGACGGTGGATGAAGCGCTGGCCTTGGCCGCGGATCCGGCGGCATATTCCCTGTCTGAACAGGAAATCGCCGCTGTGGTTGAGAAGGTGCGGACATTTTTAAGCAGGGAATTTCCGGCAGAGAACGGAAGGTGGATGCTGACGAGCATCTCCCGGGACGAGACCTATGTTGTTGCAAAACTCGAACCCGTCCAAAAGGAAGATCGTTTTCCGGAGCGGAAAATGAAAGTTTTTCTCGATGCCGAACGGTTCGAGGTGATCAATTATTTGGATGGTGATTCGATGTTCCGTGAACTGTTCGCTTCCTTTGCCGGGCCGGAACCGGCCGCCGTATCGAAGGTGGAAGCCTTTGAACGGCTGAAAGGGCGGATCACTCTCACGCCCACGTATGTGTACGATTTCGTGCGGCATCGATATATGCTGTGCGGCAAGCTGGACTGTGAGTACGGCGTTCTGGCCAGCAGCGGCGACGTCGTCGCGCTGAGAGAACTGGTGCCATGAACCCGCAAGTTCAAAGATCGCGTCTAGATGTCGCGGTTGGCGGAGGTGCCGGCCGAGCCGGTCGCCTGATCCGCAGATTTGAAATACGGCACAAGCGCCAGGAAGATGACAAGTCCGACGAGACAAAGCGCGGCTCCGCCCATGTACATCGCGCCGGAGCCGATGGTGTCCATCATCCGGCCGCCCAGCGAGTTGCCGATAATCCCCCCGATCCCGCCGAAGGTGGCGGCGAACATCGTCTGCCCCGTGGAGGCCAGTTCCCGGGGGACGATGCGGAAAATGAACAGGACAGCCGCGGTCAGGAACACGGGATACGTGAGCATATGCAGCGCCTGGGCGTACATGATGGCCACCGGGTCCGGAACGATGCTGTAAATGACCCAGCGGATGATGTAAATGACTCCGGCGAAGGTCAGACATGCCATTTCCCCGTAGCGCTGAATGAATCGGCCAACGAGATACAGGGCCGGCACCGAACAGAGGGTCGCGACGAGCCACGCCTTTCCGACCATGGAGTCGGGCGCCCCCAATTCCTTGAGATACAAAGGAAGGAAGGAATCGTTGATCCGGTGGGGAATGGCAAAAATGAGCATCGTCACGAGAAACAGGAAAAACCGCCGGTTGCTCATCAG
>Ga0207866_1000936_pt1 | contig 33923 bp, 37 predicted proteins | sample HigsolmetaAR203D_FD_184835 | JGI IMG/M metagenome (GOLD analysis project Ga0207866, IMG submission 184835) | Ionic liquid and high solid enriched microbial communities from the Joint BioEnergy Institute, USA - AR20-3-D (SPAdes) (version 2) ...
CTTCAAGGACTGGCGCCGCGTCGCCACCCGCTTCGATCGAAGCATCAAAACCTTCATGGCAACCATCGCCATCGCCGCCTTCGTCACATGGTGGCTCTAATGAGTCCGGACCCTAATTGATGCTGATGGTGAACTGGCACGGATGCAACCCGCCATCCCAGCTTCTGAAGTCAAGGTTCAGGAGCTGATTGCTCGTTATCCCGAGTTGATCGCTGATGACGATGGAGGACTGTTGCTGATTCGCCGGGAACATCCAATAGCGGATGACCATGATAAAGGCGGTCGCTGGTCGCTGGATCACCTCTTCGTAACGCGAAACGCTGTTCCTGTTCTCGTGGAGGTCAAACGTGCCAGTGACACACGGCTACGCCGCGAAGTTGTCGGGCAGATGCTGGACTATGCTGCAAACAGTGTTGCGTATTGGTCGGCGGGCAGCATTGCAGATATTTTTGCCCGAACCTGCGGCTCGGCAGGTTGCGACCCTGATGAAACTTTGGCGCAATTTATTGGCGAATCTGACCCAGGAACCTTCTGGGAGCAGGTGGATGCCAACTTTTCAGCGGGTCGCATCAAACTCGTGTTTGTTGCTGATGTTATTCCACCTGAGCTTGCCCGCATCGTTGAGTTTCTGAACGAGCAGATGCGTGCAGATGTGCGTGCCGTTGAGCTGCGCTGGTTTGAAGGTGAAAACAACATAACGACGCTCGTTCCTCGCGTCATAGGGAATACGGCTCGCGCCGTCTCCCAAAAGCCAAAACGGCAGGCAGCGTTACAACCAATGAGTTGTGAAGAATGGATTGCGACGTTTATTGCCCCACTTGGGGAAGAAGTAACGGCAGGTGCGCATGCTTTCCTAAAGTTGATCGAGCGTTTGGGCGGGTATGCCAGTGTCGCGCGTCAGAAAGGGTCTATATTTGCTTCGTTTGACCGGGCCGATGGTGGTGTCGCATCTGCCTTTCAGCTTTGGAAGAATGGCGTTATTTCCATCTCGTTTAAGTGGCTTGCCAACTGCGGGCAGCTCGCACACGAAGATGTTCGAAGATCCTTTTATGTTAGATTTTCTGAGTCAGTTGGGCCGATGAGCTCTGAAAATATTAACGGATTCCCAGCTTTTCCCGCAAAGCTTCTTGTCAATTCTGAAGTGGTTGTCAGCGTAGAGCCACTGATGCGTGAACTGATTGAGAAGGCTGTCGCAGTATAGGAGTTCTATCCTAAACGGCTGTGCACGTGCGTTTGATTTGGATGGGTTCAAGTCCCTCCTCCGCTACCAAACCGCTTTCAAAAGGCTGCCCTCGGGCGGCCTTTTTGCGTTTGGGCGGGCTGCACCGAAGCGCTGCTGCGCGGATCGCACCTTTTTGTCCGCGTAATTCATCTTGCAGACAGTTAAGCCTCTTTAAGTTCCGGGGATGACGCCGTTTTCCCGGCTCTGCTTCGAATCAGGCGGGGCGGCGGCAGAGTTGATGATGGAGATGTTTTTTATGAAGCCTGTTTCCCTCCTGATCGCGGCGGTGATCAGCTCGGTGAGCCTGTCTGCCTGCGCGAGCAACGATTATGGATATCGCGGGGAGCGTCCCGGCTACGGCAAGCACCATGAAGACAGCCGGTATCGCAATCACGGCAAAGGCAAGCCCCAGCCCGGGAAAGCGAAGAAGCGCAAGAAGATGACGGACAAGGACGTCATCTACCGGGACCGGAACGGGCGCTACTACTGCAAGAAGGATGACGGGACCACCGGCACCATCGTCGGCGCCATCGGCGGCGGCGTGCTCGGCAACGTCATCGCGCCGGGCGGGTCCAAGACGCTGGGCACCATTCTCGGCGCCGGCGTGGGCGCGCTGGCGGGCCGCGCCATCGATCGCGGTGATATCCACTGCGAGTAATGCGACGCTGAACCGGCGATGCGGGGGCGCACGCGCGCTCCCGCATCGCGTGCTGCGGAATCAGCGGACCGCCTGAAGCACTTTGCGCCAGAGGGGCGAAATGACCTTCGCGCTGACCGGGATCAGCAGCGCCCCGAGAGCGAGACCGAACAGGCCATCGCACAGGGCGGTGACCGTCCAGCCGGTCAGGCCGGAGAGCGAAGCGGGCACGGCGCTCGCTGCCCCTTCGGCGAGATGATGAATGGAGGCGTAGGGCTCGTGCAGGCCAAGGCCATGCAGGGAATGCACGAAGATGCTGCCGCCGACCCACAACATTGCCGCCGTGCCGATGGCGGACAGCAGCCACAACAGCTTGGGCACGCCCTTCACCATGACCCTCCCGAACCGGCGCGTTGCCCGCAACCGGCCCTTGCGGGCCATGAGAACGCCAAGGTCGTCCAGCTTCACGACGAGGGCGACCACCCCGTAGACCCCGGCAGTAATCAGGACACCGACGATCGCGAGGGTGATCAGTTGGGTCCAGAGCGACGGGCTCTCGATGGTCGAGAGCGCGATGGTCATGATCTCCGCCGACAGGATGAAGTCGGTCTTGATCGCGCCGACGACCCGTTCCCGCTCCAGCTCCGTGGGATCGCGGGCCGATTGGGCCTCGGCAGCCTCGGGGTCATGGGGCGCCAGGGAATGCCAGACCTTCTCCGCCCCCTCGAAGCAGAGGTACGCGCCGCCCACCAGCAGCAGCAGGGTTATGGCGGCGGGCAGAAACAGGCTGAGGCCGATGAGCACCGGCAGCAGCAGGGCCTTGTTCCTGAGGCTCCCCAGCGCGATGTGCCAGATCATGGGCAGCTCGCGGGCCGCCTTCAGCCCCGTCACGTATTTGGGGGTGACCGCCGTATCGTCGATGACGACGCCGATGGCCTTCTGGCCTGCCTTGCCCGCTTGCGCGGCGACATCGTCCACCGACGCGGCCGCCAGCTTGGCAATGGCTGCCACGTCGTCCAGCAGGGCAAGCAGTCCACTCATGACGGTATCCTATACGGCCCCGGGCGGTTGCGTACAGGGAATAAGGCGAGATCGGCCGCAAGGTCTCCCCGGCGGTGTTGCGTCATGACCGCCTGCCCTGGTCCTCGCGGGCGCTGGCGGCGTCCTTCAGCCGGGTGAGAAAGGCGAGGAGGGCTTCCTCGGGATCCTCGGACTGTTCACCCAGCACCGTGATGCCCCACTGTTCGAGCACAGCGGCCTGCACCGGGTTGGGCCGGTGTGCGAACAGGAAGGAGCGGGGGCGGTCCTTCTCGCGGCCGGAGGCGCGCCAGGTCTTCCAGAGCCGGTGCAGCAGCAGGCGGATGTTGAGATCCGACATGCTGTAGCCGATGAAGAGCAGCGTGCGCCCCAGCGTGTCGGACCGGAACTTGATGTCGAGGGGGGAGTCGAATTCCAGCCGGTCGAAATAGTCGGTTTCGGCCAGAACCAGGGACTGGTCGTCCGAGAAGTCCCCGTGAAACTTGACGATCTGCGGCAGCCCGTCGGTGGCGCGCACCATGTCGCGCACGCTGGTGATCTTGACGAACTCCCGGCCATGCAGGCGGTAGGCGACCTCCAGATTGTTGTCGTAGTTGGTGGTGTAGATGATGGGGAACTCGAGGGCCGACGATCAGGTCGTGAATTCGGGACTTGCGCACCTTCGCTTCGGAGACGCTCCATGTGCGGTCCATCCAGCTGCGCAGCGGGCCGATGCTGCCTTGCTGCAAGCGGTAGTATTCGGCGAGGGCCTGGTAGGTGACGTCCCCCCGGTCGCAGTCCTCCGGCAGATCCAGTTCGGCGCGCATGTATTTGATAAGCTCCGCCCAGGAGGGCAAACCGACGCTCATGGACAGGCCAGCCCCGGCAAAAAGAATGACGCGGCGCGCCCGTGTGGCGGCGACGAGCTCTTCAAAGGCCGATGCGGCCTGATATCGAGTCTCTTCATGCACGCTTGTGAGAAAGCGTGCGGGGCCCGGCTGTTCCCCGGGGGGTGGCTTTGCGGCGTCTCGCCCTTTCCTTTCGGAAGCCCGTTTCGCCTTTGATCAGTTGACCGGCCAGATTTGCGGCCAGTGACGCTCCGAAGGGCGCAACGGGTCTTGGCATTGGAGGGACTGTTCCTGTAACCTCCGCCCATTCTGGACAAGGGCAGGTTGTCATGGGACTGGGCAGGGTGCGGCCGGTGGCGGGCCGCAACAGCGAAGTCAGGCCGAGTGGCGTGCGTCGAGTGTTGGGCTGGTCGCTGGCGCTGGCAGCGTTCGCGGCAACCGGCATGCAGACCGCCGCGCCCGCCGTTGCCGGAGCAGCCGAACAGCCGCCCCGCCTCGTTGCCCTCAACTCCGGCCAGCCCCGGCCCGAGGATGATCCCCGCATCGTCGCCTTTGACAACTACATCCGGGAGAAGGTCGCGGAGGGCTCGTTCGTCGGCATTGCGGTTGCGATTGTCGACAATGGCCGACTGTCGCTGGTCCGCGGGTATGGCCGGCGCAGTCTGAACGACGGCGGCAAGGTGGACGACCAGACCGTTTTCCGCATCGCCTCGCTCTCCAAGGGGTTTGCCGCCAGCCTGACCGGCCTCATGGTCAAGGAGCACTATGTGGACTGGTCAACGCCGGTCCGGCAGGTGCTGCCGAATGTGTCGCTGGGCGCGGCCCGCAACAATGTCACCGTGGGCGATCTGCTGAGCCACCGGGTCGGGTTGCCGCACAATGCCTTCGACGATCTGCTGGAGGCGGGTCTGCCGCCCGAGCAGATCGTGAACCGTCTGGCGACGTTGCCGGTCTCCTGCGCGCCGGGCAGCTGCTACGGTTACCAGAACGTCGCCTTCAACCTGGTGGCGCCGGTGCTGGAAGCGCGCACGGGCCAGTCCTACGCCGATCTGGTCCAGCAGCGCCTGTTCACGCCGCTGGCCATGCACCGGGCGTCCATAGGCATGGAGGGGCTGAAGCGGGACGAAAACTGGGCCCGTCCCCATGTGAGGATTGGCAAGGCGCAGTGGCGGGAGGTCACGGTCAAGGAGCCGTACTACGGCGTGCCTGCGGCTGCGGGCGTCAATGCTTCCGCCCGCGACATGGCGAAATGGCTCATGGCCCATCTCGGCATGGCCCCCCAGACCCTGCCTGCGGACGTGCTGGAGACGATCCACAAGCCCCGGGTGACCACACCCAAGGAACTGTACCGGGGACGCGCCCGGTATGAGGGCTTGCAGTCGGCGCGCTATGGCTACGGCTGGCGGGTCTACGACATCAACGGGGTCGAGGTGGTCTGGCATGCCGGGGCCGTGCAGGGGTATGTGGCCCAGATTGCCTTCGTGCCGGAGCGCAAGTCGGGCATCGTCCTCCTGACCAACGGCTATTCCCAGGACTTCCCCACCTTGTTGCCGGCCTATCTTGAGACCTTCATCGACGGCATCAAGACGCGCGGGCTGGTGCTGAACGGCTTCCCGAAGAAGGACAAGGCCGTATCGACCCTGGCCTCGCACACGGGGGCTGCGAGCGAGCAGCCCGGTCCGGGCGGCGAATAGGCCGCGCCTCCGGGCGCAGGTCACTTTTCTCGGCCCCTGACCCGGCGGCCAAGCGTTCTATATTCCAAAAGAGAAGCCGCCAGTGCCTCTGGCAGCCAGCGTTTTTGCATGCCTTCGGGTGCGGAGCGTGAAGACCCGCACGTGAAGATGTTTTTATTTCTCTGCATCGCTCGGGTTTCCGACCGATGCCGCAATTAACGGAGAACGGCCGCGTGCGATCCCTGCCCCCAGCCCGAAAAGCCTATGTTGTTCTCAAGCCGACGCTTCTCTATCGCGCTGTCGGGCGACGCTGGAGCAACGTTTACGTGGATGAAGCGCTCAAGCCGACCGCACCCGATCAGGCCGCTCACCGGTTGGCGGAACCGGTCTACGTCCGCATCGAGGCGCAGCCGGGCGAGCAATTGCAGGACCGGGTCGGCGGGCTCATTCTGGTGAGCGAGGATGGCACCTGGTTCTCCGTGCGTCTGGCCGAGCCCCGGCCGCGGGAGATGGCGACAGCCTTCTGTCATGCGGAAGTGGCGGGCGATGACGACCGCGCGCGGCTGGACGCGCTGGTGGCGGATGGCTTTCTGGAGGAGGCGAAACCCCGGCGGTTGCGCGGCGGCGTCAACCGCCTTTCGCTGCCATTGCTGGAGGACGGTCACCCTCTCATCGTGGACGCGAAAGCGCTCGAAAAAATGGCCTGAGGCCGGTCACGGCGCGGGCCTGCGCCGCAGTGCGTGGGAAACCGGCGAATTTTCCAGCGCTTGCAGCAAGGCCCGCTCCAGATCCTCCTGAACGTAGGGCTTGTTCAGCACCGGTGCATCCGCATCAAAATCCGGCAGGGACGGCGTGTCGAAACCGGTTGCCAGGATATAGGGGATGTTCCGCCCTTGCAGTACACTGGCAACGGACCCGCTAGTCTGGCCGCCCAGTTTCACGTCCAGCACCGCCACATCGAAGGTTTCTCTCTGTGCCAGCGCGATCGCTTCGTCCAGCCGCGCGGCCGGGCCGATGATTTTCACGTCCAGAGTGGCCAGCATGTCCTCCACAAGCATGGCGACGAGTGGCTCATCCTCGACCAGAAGAACGGTCTTTCCCTGCAATCCACCCATGCCCAATCCCATCTCGGGTTGTGAGAGGCACGCAAGCGAACGGGCCCCGTCCGCCATGCGAACAGTTCAATTTCAATCATAAATTTTAATGCGTCAATTGTAAGAGGGCTGTCCGCAGGTTCTGCCCGCGCGGCAAAAGTCGAGATCGCCATCTCTCACGCACTGCCAAATCTCGCCGTTCCGGACAGACGGGCGGTGCAACTGCCGGATATTTTTTCGCATCAGCTGCGATTGAGCCGCTGGGCGAGCAGGGATTTGGCGCGATCGGCGCGCTGTCGTTCTTCCTGCGAAATCTGATCGAAAAAGCGGGCAAGGTCACTGTCGCCGGACTCTTCGGCATCGGCGGCGTAGACCTCGTACATTTCGGCACCCTGGAGGGCGTGATAGAGCACGCTGACCAGATCGTAGGTGCTGTCGCTTGTGCCGGTATCCTGCTGCCCGCCAGCCATAATCAGCCTCCCTGTCTCATGGTTTGCCCGGATATCGGGCCGAGGGAACGATGCTGGAGCAACGACGGGCACTAGCGGGAGTTCCGGGCCCCCGCCGGTTTGCGTGGCGTCCGCGCAGGATCAGGTCTCAGGCGATGGTCACGCCGCCATCCACCACGATGGTCTGGCCGGTCATGAAGGATGAGGCGGGTGCCGCCAGGAAAACGGCCGCTCCGGCGATCTCGTCGGGCTGGCCGATGCGCCGCAGCGGGGTGTTGGCCGTGGCGGCGCGCAGGGTCTCCGGGTTTTCCCAGAGCGCGCGGGCGAAGTCGGTCTGGACCAGTCCCGGGGCGATGCAGTTGACGCGCACATTATGGGGGCCGAATTCCACGGCGAGGTTGCGGGCAAGCTGGAAGTCCGCCGCCTTCGAGATGTTGTAGGCGCCGATGATGGGCGACCCCTTGAGGCCGCCGATCGAGGACACGAGAATGATCGAGCCGTCCCGGCGCTCCACCATCTGCGGCGCGATCATGGAAATCAGCCAGTGGCTGGCGATGACGTTGTTCTCGAGGATCTTGCGGAACTGCTCGTCGGAGATGCCCGCCATCGGGCCGTAGTAGGGGTTGGAGGCGGCATTGCAGACCAGAATGTCCACCTTGCCGAAGGCCCGGTTTGCGCTGTCCGCCAGGCGCTGGAGATCCTCCTTGGAGGAGATGTTGGCCGGCACCGCAATCGCCCGGCCCTCGCCGCGTGTCTGATTGATGTGTGCCGCGACCGCTTCGCAGGCTTCGGCCTTGCGGGAGGAGATGACCACTTGCGCGCCGTGCTCGGCCAGCCGCTCGGCAATGGCCCGGCCGATGCCGCGCGAGGAGCCGGTGATGATCGCAGTCTTGCCCGTCAGGTCGAAGAGGTTCATGGCGGTGCCCCCACTCGTCTGGATGGAAAACGCAACGCGAGAAACCGGATCAACTGCTCAGCAGGAGTATTGCGGGGGCCCGGTGAATGACAACAGCCCTTGGCGCATCCCCCCAATGTTCTGTCGGGGGGGCGGCCGCGACCGGGGGCAGATCGGGCGGACCGGGGCAGCGTTACTTCAGGGGCGTGGTGACGGCCATTTCCGCGCGCGCGGGCGCTTTTTCGGGCACGCGCCCGGCTTCCTCCTGACCCGTCTCGATTTTCTCGTCTGCTTCCCGGTGGTCGGCGGAATCGGCGGATCGGGGTGTTTCCTGCCTCTCGGCGGCGTCGGGGTGATAGGCCAGCTCGACAATGATCGGGAAGTGGTCGGAGCCCAGTTTGCGCCCCAGCTGGAGATGGTTCAGCAAAAATCGCCGGTCGTGAAAAACATGGTCAAGAGGCCAGCGCGCATACCAGCGTCTGGCATCGAAGGTCGAATAGAGTCCGCGGCCAATCCGCGGGTCGAGCAGTCCGCTGACCCGCTGAAACAGCCGTGTGGTGCGTGACCAGGCCACATCGTTCATGTCGCCGCAGACTATGACCGGGTAGGGACTGCGGACGGATTCTCTTGCGACGAGCAGAATTTCCGCATCCCGCTCATAGGCGTGCGCGCCAACAACGGGCGGCTCGGGGTGCAGACAGTACAGTTCGACCAGCTGGCCGGAACGCAGCCGGATCAGGGCCTTGATGGAGGGCACGCCTTCCGTCACCAGCTCCCGCACCGTGACGTTCACCACCTCCAGGCGTGAGAACAGGAGCATGCCATAGGTGTTCTCCTGAGGGCGCAGCACCTTCTGGGGATAGCGATGCGCCATGGCCGCCAGGTGACGGCTCCACCAGTCGTCCGCTTCCAGAATCAGCACCACGTCTGGATTGAAGACGGAGATGTTCCGGTAGAGGCCGTGGATGTTGCGGTTGTGCTGCAACACGTTGGCGATGAGCAGCCGGATGCGTTGATCGGGGTCGCCGCCCCGGACCGCCGACTGAACCTGAAGACGGCGCAGCGGCGTGTAGGGGAAAATCCACCACATCTGCCAGCAGAGAGCCAGCAGGGTGACACCCAGTACCGCCTTTGCGGCGAGGCTCTCGGGCCAGAGCGCAATCTGCGCCGCAGCGCACAGGGCAAGCAGCAGCGCCAGTTGCTGGCGGGGGAAATCCCAGATGCGGACCCACCAGAGCCCGCTCGGGAGAAGAGGGAGGGCGGTCAGGCCAACCAGAAACAGGGAGAATGCAGCGACCACAGCGCTCAGCATGGCAGTACCCAACCCTTTGCGTAGGGCCAGCCACCAAGGGGCTGTCCGGACGATCTCATACTGGGAACGAATGGCAGGCAGCTTGGTGTCCCCCGGGGTCTGAAAAACGAACCTGCGGAAAAGAGAGCAGAAATCGTTTCGCATCCGCCGGTATTGCAGAGGGGTTAGACAATTGATTTGCCGCCCCGGGTGTAGCACACGGTTCCGAGCTGCAAGGCGAACCGCCACTTGGGAGGCTAAGGAATGTTCAATACGTTGGAGGCCCAGCCTGCGGATGCGTTGCTGGGCCTGATCAAGTTGTTTGCGGAAGACACCCGCCCCTTCAAACTCGACCTGGGTGTGGGCGTTTACAAGGACGAGGCGGGCCACACGCCGATTTTCGCTGCGGTGAAGGCCGCCGAGCGCCGGCTGCTGGAAGAACAGGACACCAAGGCCTACCTGGGGCCGGCGGGCGACATTCGCTTCCTTGACCTGCTGGGCGGTCTCGTCTTCGGGGACGGCTGGGCGGCGCAGGCGGGCCGGACAGCCTCCATCCAGACCCCCGGCGGTTCGGGCGCGCTGCGCATCGGTGCCGAGCTGCTGCGGGACGTGGTCCCCAGCCGCCGCATCTGGGTCGGGCTGCCGACCTGGCCGAACCACGCGCCCATCTTCCGCGCGGCCGGGCTGGACGTGAAGACCTACCCCTTCTTCGATGTCGCCAGCCAGTCACTTCAGTTCGATCAGTTGATGGCGGCGCTGGAAACCGTCGAGCGGGGCGATGCCGTCCTCCTGCATGGCTGCTGCCATAACCCGACCGGCGCCGATCTCTCGCCGGAGCAGTGGCAGGCGGTTGCGGACGTTCTGGAGGCCCGTGGCCTCCTGCCGTTCGTCGATCTGGCCTATCACGGCCTGGGCGATGGGCTGGAGGCGGATCTGTATGGCGTCCGCCTGCTGTCTGCCCGCCTTGGCGGTGTTCTGGTGGCTATCTCGTGCTCCAAGAACTTCGGCCTGTATCGGGACCGGATCGGGGCGCTTTATGTGGTCACCGGCGCGGATGAGACGGCGGCCATCACCGCCTCCCACCTGGCCAGCCATGCCCGCACTGCCTATTCCATGCCGCCCGATCACGGCGCGGCCGTGGTGCGGATCATTCTGGGCGATGCGGAACTGGCCCGTTCGTGGCGGGAAGAGCTGGATGCGGTGCAGAAGCGCATTGCCGAGATACGGGCAGCGCTTGCGGCCCATGGCCGGGCCGGGCCGGTGGATCTGACCGCCGTGGGCGGGCAGAAGGGCATGTTCTCGACCCTTTCGCTGACCCGGGATCAGGTGAGGACGCTCCGGGCAGAGCGGGCGGTGTACATGGCCGATTCCGGCCGCATCAATGTGGCCGGCCTGCGCCTTGCCGATATCGAGGCGTTCGTGGCGGCGCTGCGCTCGCTCTAGGTTGCGGTGTTTGACGGGCAGGGGGCACGGTCCGCGCTCCCTGTCCGGTTGCCGTCAGCACGGTGAGAGCACGTTGCTGGCGGGGAAGCGGATCTCCCAGTGAAAGGTGCCGTCCGGCGCGTAGGTGGAGGAGACTTCGCCGCGCAATCCCCGGGGGGTGAGCCGCTCCAGAATGTCCCGCGAGAAGGACTTGCGCTCTCCAACCCTTTCCGGCACCGGGCCGCCGTTCTCCTGCCAAACCAGACGATAGCCGGGGCTGCCGTCCTTGAGGGCGCCGGTCTCCCACCTGATTTCAAGGCGGCCTTCGGGCCGGGTCAGGGCCCCCTGAGCGCCCGCCTTGACCGCCAGCTCATGCAGGGCGAGCGCGAGCGTCTGGACCGCGGCGGGGCGCAGCCGCAACGGCGGGCCTGACCATGTCGCGCGCGAGGCGTCGTTGCCGAGCGCATGGTTGAGCTGGGTGCGAATGAGGTCCGGCAGGGTCACCCCCTCCCAGTCCTCCCGCACCAGAAGGTCATAGGCGAGGGCAACCGATTGCAGGCGGGCGGTGAACGGCTCGATGGCGGCGGGCGGCACATTGAGCGTCTTGGCGCTCATCCGCACCACGCTCTGGATCACTGCGAGCATGTTCTTGGCCCGGTGCGTGGTCTCCTGAAGCAGGGCGCGGCAGTGTGCTTCCGCCCGGCGGAAGCGGGTCACGTCGAACAGGCAGCCGATCGCGCCGCGCTCACCATCCGCGAACACGCCGGGCTGGATCGTCAGCTCATACCAGCGCGGGCTGCCTTCGCGATCGTCCAGCTGGAAGTTGGTCGCAACCGCCTCGTTGCGCGCAAGAGCGGTGCGCAGCGCCTCGGTGACCCGTTCCCGCAGCAGCGGCGAAAGGGCCGATACAGAAGCCCCGGGAGCGCTGTTGGCGATCCCGTTCTCGCCGCTACCGGAGACTTCGCCAAGGGGAGTCGTCCAGCGCACCGAGAGGTTGGCCGCGTGCGCGAAAACGGCAGCGCCCGTGCCTCTCAGCGCGTCCTCGAGGCTGAGCGCCCCGCCGGGCCCGGCGCGGAGCGGGAGGGCAGGGGGCGCGCCGGCGAGCTGCCGCGTCCCACCCCCGGGTCCGGCAAAAGGCACCACCCCGGCGAGGGCGGGCCGGAGCGCCAGGGTGGAGAGGATGGCGGACAGGCCCGCCGCACACTGAAGCCGGAACATCAGCAGGCTGCCGGTCTGCACAAGGTCAAGCTCGGACATCGCAAGGCCGCATCCGCTCAACAGGGCAATACAGCCGAAAAAGACGCAGACGAATTTCCAGCCTGTCCGGCCATGCTGCATCGCCACGATGACGATTGCCAGCAGTGTCAGGAGAAAGCCCACGAGAATGAGAATGTCTCCGGAGACCGCCGTCTCCGGCCTGACGTGCCATAGATCCGCGGTCGTTGCGAACATGGTCGCTGGCAGACTGATGAGATCGACTGCGCCAGCCGCTGCATTCAGAACACTGCCCTGCGCGACCATGGTCCGTCCTCCCCCTCGCCTCTAGTCAGGACAATGCAGGAAGGCGCGCACGTTCGCCTCTGCATGAGTTCAGGGGAGATAGTGCTTTTGTGGTGTTACCAATGCAACCGCAAAGCTGCACCTTGTACCAAAATGGCAAAAGACACGGTATTCAGGCCTGTTGGATCAGCGGAATATATTACTTTCTGGCCTTTCGGAGCGTGAAGGTATAATCCTGAGACAGGGCAGGCATAGCTGTTGAGGTTGTTCAACAAATGCCTGACAGTGTTGTGGTTGATTACCCCGTGCCCGTTGTTCGGCCGATCGTATCCTTGTGTCCGAAACGGCTTTGCTTTGAATATCTTAGCTCACTTTTGAAACCTTTCTGGTTATCAAACGTTACACGCGAGCGGGGTCTTTTCGTCCTTCACGGACAAGGCCGAGATAAACCAGGCCAAGAAGAAGCGAAGAGGGACATGTCAATAGCCAGGGAAATTCAGGTTCACCTGCCCCATTTGCGGCGCTATGCGCGCGCTTTGCTGGGCACTCAGGCGGCTGGTGACGCTTTTGTCCGGGCCTGTTTGGAAGTCATTCTCGAAGACTCCAGCATGTTTCGGCGTCCGAACGAGATGCGGATCACGCTGTACCGCCTGTTTCAGACCATTCTGTCGTCCACGTTCATGCAGATTGGGGATCGGTCTGTCGTAAACGGCAGCAGCGAGGTGCTTCCGCCGCTTTACCGCTCGACCGAGATGTCTCTCGATTCCCGCCAGGCTCTGTTGCTGACCACCCTTGAGGGCTTCAGCTACGAGGAAGCGGCGCGGATCATGGACCGCGACGAACGCGATATCGAGGAACTGGTCGAAGCGGCGCTGACCGAGATCGACCAGCGCTCGGCACTCCGGGTTCTGATCATCGAGGATGAGCCCATCATTTCGATGGATCTGGAAAATCTCATCGAGGAACTGGGGCATACCGTGGTGGGCGTTGCCTCGACCCACGCCGAGGCGGTGGAGCTGGCGCAGTCAGGCTACCCGGAGCTGATCCTGGCCGACATCCAGCTGGCCGATGGCAGCTCGGGCTTGGAGGCGGCAACGGAGATCCTCAAGCAGTTCAACGTGCCGGTGATTTTCGTGACCGCCTTCCCGGAACGGCTGCTGACGGGTGACCGCCCCGAGCCGGCCTTTCTCATCACCAAGCCGTTTGACCGGCGCGTGGTCAAGGCAACCATCGGTCAGGCGATCGACGTGTCCTGACAGGGGACGGATCGGACAAGCGAGCAGCAAAAGGGGAGTCTGGCGGCGACGCCGGACTCCCGGTCCGTTTTGGGGATCTGCGACACAGGTCGGTCAGTCCTCGGTCGCCGTCCTCAGCCCTTGGCGGGTGGTGTGCCGTCCGAACCCGATCGAGAAAACCCAATGAAATCCTGAGCCAACAAGTGTCGGGAGCGGAACCAACGCCGGGACGGAGTGTTGTCTTCCAGGCCTATGAACCGGGAGACGGCATATGCTTTATTGGGCAGCCGCTTTTTTTGTCATTGCGTTGATTGCGGCGCTGTTCGGATTCTCCGGCATAGCGGTTGCGTCCGTCGGCATTGCAAAGATCATCTTTTTTGTTTTCCTGGTTCTGTTCCTCATCAGCCTGGTGCTCGCACTGTTCAACCGCAAGCCGCCCGCAGTCTGAGCGCGGCCTGAGGCCTTTCGGCCAAGAGGATGACAGGAAGAGATGACAGGAGGACAGGCCGGGGCCGCATCAATTGCCCTGCCAGGAAGTTGCGATGCCAGCCGCGTGCCTGTCCGTCACCCCCGGCCCGGTAGGGCCTTGCTGCCTGTGAGCAGCGGGACGTCTGTCAACAGCGGTCGATCGAGCAGTCGGTCGATCAAGCCGCTTACCGAGAGGATGCACGATTGCCGGAGTACCGGCTCTCGATCACCTCAACCTCGTTGAGGATGGCATCCGCCGTTTCCGTGTCGGCCGTATCATCGTGGCCCATGCGGCTACAGATGTTGCCGCTCTCGATCAGGGACGCCAGCGCTGCGCGTGCGCGCGCCACGCGGCTTTTGACAGTGCCGATCGCAACGCCGCAGATCTGGGCAACCTCCTCGTAGGACAGGCCGCCGGCGCCCACCAGGATCAGGGCTTCGCGTTGCTGTTCGGGAAGAATCTGGAGCGCCCGGTGCAGGTCGCCAAGTTCGAGGTTGCCGTCCTGACTGGCGGAGATCACCAGAACGCGTGCGGCGCGCTCCTCGTCCCAGTCGCTGGTGAAGCGGCGGCGACGCATCTGGGAGATGTAGCTGTTGCGAAGGATCATGAAGGTCCATGCCTTCATGGATGTTCCAGGCTCAAACCGGTCCCGCGATGCCCATGCCTTGGTCAGGGCATCCTGCACCAGATCGTCGGCCGCGTCCCGCTGGCCTGTCAGGCTTCGCGCGAAGGCGCGGAGGTGGGGCAGGACCGAGATAAGCTCCGATTTGAAATCGAATTTAGGCGCCGGCTCGGAGCTGGATGCCATCGTGTCACCTGCTACTATTGTCCTGAACCGCTCTTTTCGGCCTCCTCGAGGCGGCCGAGCAAAGCGGTGAATTCTTCAGGGATGGGTTCATTCAGCACGTCGTCGTACACAGCGCGCAAGCTCTGCGTGACCCGGTTTACCAGACCTGAAGTGGAGGTATATTTCGAGGACCGGGACGCCCAGTAGGCACCCGTTCCTTCGACCTTTTTGATCTTTTGACCCCGCCCTTCCATACTGAGCACTTGCCGTCCAACCCGCCGTGATCCAATCGTTGGTTTAACGTGTCCCTTGGACTTTGGTTCCATTGCCGTTCATCCGTGTGTTGAATATTGAAGCATATTCCGCTGCGTGTGCCCTGGTCCATCCCGTCAGAAGGAAGCCATGACCCCCGGAATCCCTGTCGCAGTTCTCAGAGTCGCAGTCCTCAGATCCCCGACGAGCCGCGGGCCCGAAACCGGATCTCCCAGAGCGTGTCGCCTTGCTCCCGGCCCTGGTGGTCAAGCTGCTTGCGCAGCACGTTGATGAGCTTCCGGCTGACATCCTCGATGTCATCGAACTCCTGCGGCGAAATGGTTTCAATGCCGGTGAGCTTCATCGAGACGAGCCCGTTCGCCCGTTCCGTGGTCAGACGGAGCGTGGGCGTGAGCGGCTCATCGATGCCGATATGGTTTAGGGCACGCACCCATTCGCAGACCAGCAGGGCAAGCGGGACCGCCTGGTCGATGGGAAGCTCGCAGGAGGCGGCGTCCAGCTTCAGCGAGCGCACCAGCGGGGAGGCATTGTCCTGATTCCGCAGCCGGTCCAGCAGGTCGGAAAGGCTGCTGGTGAAGTCGATCATGTCCGTGCGGAGCCCTTCGTAGAAGCGCCGGTGGACGATGGAGATGGCCAGCACCCGCTGGATCAGGTTGTTGAGCTGGGAGATCTCCTCCGCACGATTGGCGGCCCGGGCCTCCAGGTTCAGAAGGCCGAGGATGATCTGCATGTTGTTGTTGACGCGGTGGTGCAGCTCGCGCCGCAGCGCCCGCTCCCGCACGGCGGCGTGGACGAGGTTCTGGTTGATCTCGGAGAACGAGCCGGCCATGCGGTTGAAGGAGACGGCGAGGGAGCGGATTTCCCGGGCGGCGTGCGCCTGCGGCCGCGCCCGGACGGAGAGGTTGCCGTTGGCGTAGGCGAGGAAGGTTTTCTCCAGGCTCGCAACGGGCCGGGTCACGAAATGGTGGAACAGCCACCACACCGCCCCCAGCATGAGCAGCAGCATGAGCAGCGAGCCGGCAATGCCGCTCAGCAGCACAAAGAGCGCCATGTCCCGCACGGAGGCGATTGGTGCGGCGGCGACCAGCAGCATCTGGGACTCGCCCAGTTTGCGCACGATGTAGAGCCGCTCCTTGCCATCGCGGGCCACCAGCGACGAGGCACCGGATTTGTCCGCCAGCGGCAGCACCTCCTGGCGGGGCAGCCATTGGACGTTGGCCGGATCGTCGCCGGCGAGGGTGAGGTAATTGCCGTCGGTGTCGATGAGCGCAATGCTCGTGTCTCCGGGGAGGGCCAGATCCTGCGTTGCCTCGGTGAAGGCGAGGGTGTCGAGGGCGGCGATCAGCTGGCCGCTGGTTTCTCCGTTTTCCCCGGTTTTCCAGGGAACGGAGACGAGGCCGATGGCGCGCTGCTGGGGGGTGCGGTCGGGCACCAGACTGACGAGGCTGGAGGACTGGCGAAAGGCAAACCGCTCGGACGAAATTTCCACCGAGAGGTCGTTTCCATAGCGGCAGATGGTCTGCCCCAGCGCATCGATGGCCTGAAAGCCGATCAGATGGGGCAACATGCGGATGTCGTCGCTGTTGCCCGGGCGGCACTGGGTGGTGTTGGTGTCTGAATCGAGGCGCAGCCCGACGTTGCCTCCGATCCCTTGCAACAGAAACCGGGTCTCCTCCAGCAGCAGCTTCTCGCGCGCCGAGATGACTTCCGAGGCCAGCAGCACGGTGTGCTCAAGCTGGTTCCGATAGGTCACGTAAGCCTGGTTGGCGTTGTACAGGGACAGGAGCAGATAGGGCGCCAGCGACAGGGCAAGCAGAAAGGTCAGCTGTTCACGGAAGCCGACGGATCGCAGCGGCGCGCGCAGCCGCAGAAGGCGGCCAAGGCCCGGTCCGCGACGGGCGGGCCGGGCTTGTTTCCTGCGCGCAAGATTGAGGGAGGTTGTCAACAGCCTGCCGCTCCCATGCCCTTTGATATGCAGTCTAAGGCACAGCAGGCCTTAAGAGAATGTGTATATTGTCGTGGTTGGAGTCGTCTGAAATCCGGGTTCGACGGGCGCTTGCTTGCCGATCTGGCGTCGCCTTCGACCTGCCGGGGCTTGCCTGCAAGGGGCAGACCGATAGGCGAGGATTGCCTCCGTGTGTCCTGTCTTGTCATACGGACCATCACCGGCCAACCGCACTCCATCACCCTCATCCTGCAAAATTCCTGGCTGCGCGGATTGTTCCGCCAAGTCTCGATTGCGCGACACTCTGGCGCAGCTTGCCGAAGCGCGCGCCAGACGGGAACGCGGGCGGACGTGTGGCGTTAGCCGGTCAAGCGGTGGCGTTTTTTCTGCCGGAAAAGCACGGCCACCAGAACGACGACCAGAATGACGACCATAACGACAAGGAGCCGTCCCGTGATCCCCAACGAACCGACCCACACCGCCACGGTGCAAGCCGTTGATACCGGCATCGACCAGGCCATGATCGGCCGTCTGGCAGATGCGCTCTGCCGGGCGGTGGCCGACACGTTCAGCCTGTATCTGAAGACCCTCGGGACGCACTGGAATATTGTCGGCCCCAACTTTTACGGCATCCATAAACTCACGGAACAACAGTACGAGGATCTGGACGAGGCGATCGATGCTCTTGCCGAGCGTATTCGCGGCCTTGGCTATCCCGTCCCTGCCGGATTTGCCGAGTTCAGGCAGTTCAGCATTGTTGAGGTGGAAAGCACCATCAAGTCCTCCGAGGAGATGCTGACGGCCCTCATCGCCGACAACGAGGCGCTGGCCAAGCGCTTCCGCGAATTCTCCAACGCGGCGGCGGACGCGCAGGACAAGTTCACCGAGGACATGCTGATCGGCCGTATCGGCGCTCATGAAAAAAATGCCTGGATGCTGAAAGCCCTGCTGGCCTGAAGCGGCACCGGCGCATCCGCACATGGCGGTTGGAGGGGGCGGTTGGAGGGGGCGCCTGGAGGGATGGGCACCTGCCCGGAGCCCACCTGCCCAGACCCCCCAGACCCCGGGGTCGGGTTCTATTTCATGCGCCCTTCATCCTCGTCTTCCTCCTCGTCGTCCTCATCGTCCAGATCGCCGTCATCATAGCCGTTCTTCTCCTCGTCCGATTCATCCAGGATGCCGACCGCATCTTCCTCTTCGTCCTCATCCTCCGTGTCTTCGTCCTCGTCGGCGGAGGAGGGGTTGATGACCGTTTCTGCAAGATGGGTGAGAAGCTCGTCGCTGGCATAGACCGTGTCGAGATCGGTCGAGAGGGTTTGCGCGTCGGCGGGCAGGGCGAGGGCTTCTGCGAGGGCGCGGGCCGTTCCGTATCCGGCGATGCAGTAATGGGCCATGCGCTGGACCTGGGCGATGATGACCACATCACGGGCGGCATCGGTCAGCGGTTTTTCCAGCGTTTCCTCCCGTGCCTGTTCGGCAAGGCCAACCATGGCCCTGCTCTGGTCGATCGGGCCCTCTTCCACACCGTGCCGGGTCAGCAGATCGCGAATGGTGCGGTTGCGGGCTTCAAGACGCATGGTGATCCGTTTCAGGAGTTCGCCTAAGCGACGGTTGCCGGCCGCATCCACCATTTCGGATACAACCTCGAACATCTGCTCGTTCGCACTCCAGATATCCTTGAGCTCGTCAAGGTAGACATCGAGGAGGGTGTTGTCTTCCATGGCACTGTGTCCTTGAGCATGTGCCAGGGCGGAGACAGCCGCCCCGGCACGCTCAGTCAGGGATCGCCGTTTGCCAGCGTTACTTCCGCTCGCTCGTGCTCCGGCCCGACGCGCTGGAGGACCGGTCGGAGCCGGTCGCGCTGCTCGAGGTGCGGGAGCCGCTGGCGCTGCGGCTGGTGCCCGACGCGCTGGCGTTCTCGCTGCCGGTATCCGTATCATCACCCAGGCCGCGCGACCCGGTCGGGTCCGACGACATGCCGCTTGCACTGCTGCCGGACATGGCACTGCTTCCCATGCCCGTCATGCCGGAGGAGGAGCTGCTGCCGGACATGCTGCTGCGTTCGCTTTCGCTGCCCGATGTCCCCATCGTGCCGGGGGAGCGGCTGCGCCGCCACTCATCGAACTCCGAGCTGAAGCGCTTCTGGCGTTCCCGGCGCCACTCCTCGTAATCCTGATCGAAGGCTTTCAGCTGGCTCTCGCGCCACTGGTAATAGTCCTCGTCCACATGGGCGCGCGGCGTCTGCTGACCGCCGTAGCCCGCCTGCGCGCCGCCATAGCTGCTCTGGCCCTGACCCGAGTAGCTGCTGCCCTGACCCATGCCCATGCCCATGGGATGGCTCTGGCCGCCGTAGGCGCTGCCCTGACCATAGCTCTGGGCACCCTGACCGCCGAAGCCGCTTGAGCCGCTGTAGCTGCCGCCCATGCCCATGTGGCCGCCCTGGCTGCCATAGCCCTGTTCCTGGCTGCCGGGGTGGCTGCCCATGTAGCCGGGGCTGTAGCCGCCGTAGCTTTGGCTCTGCCAGTTCTGGCCAGTGCCGAGGCCGCCGTAGCCGTAGCCGCCCTGACCGGCGCTGCTGCCGCTGTAGCCGCCCTGACCGTAGCTGCCCTGACCGTAGCCGCCCATGCTGGGGCCGCCACCGCCAAAGGTGTGGCCACTGTAGCTCTGGCCGCCGTAGCCCATGCCCCCGCTATAGCCTTGCCCGCCATAGCCCTGGTTGCTCTGGCCCATGCCGCCATAGCCGCCGGTGCCGTAGCCCTGGCTGCCGTAGCCTTGGCCGCCCTGGCCGAAGCTGCCGTAGCCGCTTTGGTAGCCCTGGTTCTGGTCGCCCTGACCAAAGCTGCCATAGCCGCTCTGATAGCCTTGACTGCCGCTGCCGATGCCCTGGGTGGCGTAGCTCTGGCCCAGCGCCCCATAGCTCTGGCTCTGGCCGCCATAGCCGCTCTGGGTGCCGTAGCCGCCTGTGCCGCCTGTGCCGCCATAGCCCGGGCTGCCGAGGTTCTGGCCGCCCTGACCCATGCCGCCGTAGGACTGGCTGCCGTAACCGCCATAGCCCTGCTGGCTGCCGTAGAGCTGCCCCTGACCGCCATAGCCGGACTGCGCACCCTGCCCATAGCTTTGGCCGGCGCCGGCCGGATACTGTCCCTGCCCGAACTGGCTCTGCCCGAACTGGGAGCCGCTTTCACCCGAGGTGCCGCCGCCATAGAGGCCGCCGGTGGACTGGCCATAGCCGCTCATGCCGGTCTGGCCGTAGCTGCCTGCGGCCTGACCATAGCCACCCATGCCGCCGCCCATGGCTCCGCCGCTGCCCATGCCGCGGCCGGACGAATAGCCCTCGTCGCGGCCCGCCTGGTTGAACTGGCCGGATTCCGTCTGCGCGCCGAGATCGTGCCGTTCGCGGTGGCTGTAGCCGCCCTGAGACCCGCCGCTGTGGCCAAGGCCCGAAGGGCTCTGGGTTTCCTGGCCGGAGCTTAATTCGCCCTGCCCGTAGGTTCCCTGCTGGCCGTGGGTCTGGTTTGTCGAGGTGGACCCGGGCGTGCGGTGCTCGTCAGATTTTTGTCCGCCGAATTGATCTCGCTGGTTCATGTTCTTCTCCTGGTGGCTGTCGAGAGGATTGGGGGAAGCGCCAAATTCACGCAGCGGGTGGAAGCTGAATGTCAGCGCCTTGTGCCCGCCTGCGGACAAAACGACTGGAGCCTCCCTGCCGCTCCACCCGTTGGCGGCGGACCGTTAAAAAGCCCGCACGGGCGCGGGGGCGCTCGGGTCGCGGGGAGGCGGATCTACGGTGTGGTCGTTGCCGCCGAGGCGACAGGCGTGTCCGCCAGCGGAGACGCAATCGCCGACGCTGCTGCCTTGGCGGCGACGCTGGCGGCGCGATCCACATAACCGGGCGAGGGCCGGGACGTCTGGGCGGCGGGACGGGCGGCTTCCTGACGGCCGGCCTGCTGAAGGCGCAGCCGAGCCACAAGAGGTTCCAGACATTGCAGCTCGCCCCGCAACTGATCGAGGGTCAGGCAGCGCCGCTCCAGTTCCGGGCTTGCTGCCTCGATCCCTTGCCAGGCCTGGCCAAAGCCGGGAGCCGCCCACAGATCCTTCAGCCGGGTCGGGATGATTTTCAGCGTCTGCGACCAGCCGGCCGGCAACGGCGCAGGCCAGATCGCCCGCAAGGAGCGCCGCCATTCCGCGCGCTTGCAGGCCATGGCGACAGGTTCCAGCAGCGGGTCACACGGCAGGCTCGGGTCACCGGCCCGGGCCCTGAGGGTGGCGGCCATGCCGCCGTCCGCGTGGCCGCTCAGCCGGCTTGAGGTGAAGGCCTCAACGTCGCGGGGAAATCGCACCCTGGCGTCAATGCGCTCGAGCGCGGCGATGAAGGCCCGGTCCTCTCCGCAGGGCACGGGCGGAATGCCGCCGCACGTCCGGTAGGCCTCCAGCGCTGCGGCAAGGCTGGCGCCGAGGGTGATCGTGTGGTTCGGCCAGGGGTCATGCGGTCTTGGATCGAGAAGCGCGTAAAGCTCCGCGAGCAGGTCCTCGTAATGGCATTCCAGATCGGTTCTGTCCTTCAGGGCGTCCGGCCATTCGGCTTTTTCCGCCGGATTGTGGCGGACGAAACCACTGACCGCATCCGCGCCGTTGGCGATGTGCAAGCGGGTCATTGCGAGCCAGTCCTCCGCCACGATCGCATCCGCATCGGTGGTGAGCACGATGCCATGCGGGGCGGTCAACTGCGCCGCGGCGTCCATTGCCAGTTTGCGGGCCATGCCTGCGTGAGCCAGACTTTTCGGCAACGCGATGTCGGAAAAATAGACATCGCGCCTCAGGCTCGATGCGAGCGCGTGCAGGACAGCCAGCGTTCCGTCCGTGCAGTTGTTGAGCAACAAGACGATTGCAAAATCATCCGTGGGGTCGATCTGACGATCGAGCAGTCTCAGGCTGCGGGCAATGTAACGTTCTTCATTGTGGACGGGAACGCCAATCACCGCAGAATATCTGGACTGGTCCGTCTGCCCGGCGGCTTTCGCCAGTTCAATGAGAGGCATGGACAACTCATCCTTGTACAGGGAGCGGGAGGCGCATGACGGCCCTTTTGGTGATCCAAACGCGAGAATTTAGCCACGGTTCCTTCGCCAGAACGGTACGTCACGAACCTCAACCGGGCTCGGGCATCGGGAAACAGGCCCAAGAACAAGGGCGCAGGAACAAGGGAGACGCCGTCGCGCTTTCCTCGCTGCCGGATGACAGGCAGGCGGTGGCCGCCGTGTCCCGCTCCGGCCGGGGAGAAAATTCCGATGCGCGCACTCTGGGAGGGGTATCTGAAACTGTCCCTGGTGTCCTGTGCCGTCGAGGTGCATGGCCTGCTGCGCCCGTCCGAGCGCGTCTCCTTCAACACGTTGAACCGCAAAACCGGAAACCGGGTGCGCAGGCTTTACATCGACGCCGAAACCGGCGCGCCCGTTGACCCCGAGGAGCAGGTCAAGGGCTACGAAATTGCCGAAGGCGATTTCGTGGTGCTGGAGGAGGAAGATCTGGACTCGATCGCGCTGGAGGCGACGCGCGTCATTGACATCCACAGCTTCTGCCGGCCGGAGGATGTGGACCCGCTTTATCTCGACACGCCCTATGCTCTCGTGCCTGAACCGGGCGCAGGCGAGGAGGCGTTTGCGCTGATCCGCGACGCCATGGATGCCAGCGGCATGGCGGGTCTGGGCAGCATTGTCCTCCACCGGCGCGAGCGGCCCGTTCTGTTGCAGCCCCGCGCCGGTATCCTGCTGATGACCGCTCTGCGCTTCAACTACGAAGTGCGGGACATTGGCGAGATCGCCGGAACCGTCACGCCGATTTCGGCCGAGCCCGAGATGGTGGCGCTCGCCAGTCATATCATTCAGACGCGCGCGTCGCCGTTCGAGCCCGAGACCTTCACCGACCGCTACGAGGAAGCGCTGCTCGATCTCATCAAGGCGAAGGAAGCGGGGCGTCATCCTGCGCGGCCCGCGCTCAGCCTGCCCGCCAATGTGGTGGATCTGTACGAGGCCTTGCGCCAGAGCCTTGCCACCTCGGGCGGCGGGGAGAAACGGGGTGGCTCTCAGGCAAAAAGGGCAGGGGATGTCAGGCGCGGCACCGCAAGCCGCAAGAGCCCGCCCCGCCAGCGGGCGTCACGCCGCAAGGCGTGAGCGTGCGAAAGAAAGGGCTGCATGGTGCCTGAGGCGTCCCGATACGCGCTCTCCAGCCCCGGCCGGGTGCTCTGGCCGGATGCGGGCCTGACCAAGCAGGATCTGCTCGATTACTACGCCTGCGTCTGGCCCCGGATGAAGCCGCACGTGGTCGGCCGGCCGCTTGCCCTGCTGCGCTGCCCGGGCGGCATTGGCGGCGAGTGCTTTTTCCAGAAACATGTCGCCCAGACGCTGCCGGAAGGCCTGCGCACCGTCACGCTCGATGAAGCCAACACGCTTGCGCCCGTGATCGATGACTTTGCCGGGCTTGCCGGGCTCGTCCAGTTGAGCGTGATTGAAATCCATCCCTGGTCCGCGCTTGCCGAGGATATCGAGCATGCCGATCAACTGATTTTCGATCTTGACCCCGCGCCGTCCGTCGCATGGGGCAACGTCATCGACGCCGCCTTTCTCATCCGCGCGGCGCTGGAGGCCGCAGGGCTTGTCGCCTTCGCAAAGACATCCGGCGGGAAGGGCCTTCATATTGTCGCACCGCTTGATCGGACGGCCCGCTGGGATGACGTGCGGGAGTGGGCCCATGCCTTTGCCAAACGTCTTGCGGAAGAGGCCCCGGACCGGCTCACGGCCCATTCCTCAATGGAACGGCGCCGGGGCCGAATTTTTATCGACTACCTGCGCAATGGTCGCGGCACCACCTCCATCGCCTCCTACTGCCCGCGTGCGCGGGCGGGGGCTCCCGTAGCAACGCCCGTGGCATGGCGCGAAGTGGAGGATGGCATAAGGCCCGACGCTTTCACCCTTCCGTCCTTGCGCGAACGCCTCGTATCCGGTTCGCGCGACCCCTGGGAGACATTCGAAGAGGCTCGCGGGCCCCTGCCGCGCGGATGAGTGCCAAGGCAGGCGTCACGAAGTTCTATTTGGCCGGAATGATGGAGATCTCGCCATTGGATTCGAGAATGGCGAAGCGGATCTCGTCCAGCCGTTCGAGACCGTGTTTCAGGCGGGCGGATTCCATGATGTCGGCAAGATCGACCCGCGACCGGCGCATGGCTTCCACCCGGCATTCGCCTTCCGCAATCAGGACGGTCGGGACGCCCTGAATGTAAGCGTCGATCCGGCGGAATTTCAGGCGCAGCAGGGACAGCCCCACGTCGAGCGTGACGAGGGTGACAAAAACGAGGAGCGCATTGGTGAAGGAATAGTCATTGCGGATCAGCGCCTGCTGGACGGATTCACTGATAACCAGCAAGACCACCATATCAAAGTTCGTGATGTTGCCGAGGCTGCGCCGTCCGGCAATGCGAAACACGATCAGAAGCGCAACATAAATGGCGATCGTGTTGAGCACCGCAGTCATAACCGTCCCTCATGGCAAGACCAGTGGATGGTGGGTGGGCAGCACCTGCGCGTTGACGACGGGGGAGAAGTCGAGCCACCCGATGCGGCTTGCCCGCACCGTCAGCCGGATCCGTGCGTGGGCGCGAGGTGCCAGAAACAGAAAGGTCTGGCCGCGCTGCGTGGCATAGGCGGCAAGTGGCGCAGGCTGGATGTCAGCGATCTCGACGGCGTCCATGTATCGCGCGGGTAGCGTGAGTCTGGCCCGGCCGGCGGATGAGGGAATATCGAACACGATGTCGGTGTCCGCCTGTCGCCGGAGGACGGCGTCATAGCGGACTGTCGCGCCGCCCTGCCGGGTCTCCGTTCTCGACAGAGGTCCGCCGCCAAGAAGGCCGAGAGTCCCGGCAATGGTCACGGTCAGCAGCACCCACCACCCGACCCGCTGGACGCGCCATGTGGTCCGCTGGATCGGCTCCAGGCGGCGCAGTTCGGCAATGGTGCGCGGCGCTTCAAGAATGGGGTCTGTTGTCATTGCGATGCGGAACGCCGCAGCAACTGGGCTGTTCCGCAGCGCGGAGCACGGCGTGCCGACAGGTTGCCAAGGCGGTTCTGAACCCGGAGCAACAAACAATCCGGGCAATAAAACGACGGGCAGTAAAACGAAAAGTGCCCCGCCTCGTGGGAGCCGGAGCACTTCAGGGAGAGTCGATGTCGCGCCGGGCCGCTTAACGGGGCTGGGTTTCCGGCGTCGTTGTGGTTGTTGTCGTGGTTGTGGAATCTGGCGTGGTCGTTGTTGCTGCGTCGGGCCTTGCCCGCTCCACGTCGGCTTGTTCCTCAAGCGTATCAGCCTGCTGCTCCGCTTGCTCGCGAACCTGATCAGCCTGGTTCTCCAGCGTCTCAGCCTGCATTTCCGACTGATCCGTCGTGGTCTGGTCCATTGTTGTGCCAGTATCGGTGCCGGCCTGCTGGTTTGCACCCTGATCACAGGCGGCAACGAGCATCAGCGCAACAATAGAACTCAGCGGGATGAGAGATTTTCCCATAACAGCCTCCAGAAGGTTAACCGCAGCTAAAACATTCTCTTGGAGAAAAAGTTCCCCTGGAATGGGGTTTTGCGGCGTGGGTGGGTTTTGTAAAAACCTAATTATTTCTGCGACTTATTCCGTTCAGTTGGCGTTCATCCTGGTCTGCGGAAGGGCCTGTGCCGGCCTGACCGGAATTCCGCCTGCAATCGCTGCAACTTAGGATCGCGCACCATCATTTGTTCAGGCTGCGGGCACGCGGCAGAAATTCATCGATTTTTATGTCGAGAAGTCCCGGAGCAGCAGAATTGAATCCTGTTTGCTTTTCATCCGGGGACGGTGAATCTATTTTTACTGGCAATATTCACTGCGTCATGGCTTCGATCTGTTTCAGATGTCCCTGGAGAACAGGCAGGGTTTCCTCGGCAAACTGACGCAGGCGCTGGTCCGTGCCGGACTTCGCGTAGGATTGATAAAGCTGAACCGCCATCTGGTGGGCTTCCAGCTGTGCCTGTGCGTAGAGCTGATCAAACGCACCGCCGCTGGCGCTTGCCAGCGACTCCAGCTGGCGCTGCTGGCGCGGCTCCAGCTGCACCTGGGTGGTCCTGGGATGGCCCAGGTCCGAGGCCAGTTTGGCCAGACGCTGGTCAGCGGTGGTGTGGTCCTTGATCATCATGCGGCCGAAGGACTTGAGGGAGGGCTGGGTTGCCTTTTCCTCGGCCATCTGGCTGCTTTCCACCTCGAAGCGGTTGCCGGCACGGGCCTTCTCGATGAACGTGGCCGCCGAGACCGGGGCTGTGCCGTTGCTCAAATCGGCCGGTGTGGCGCCGGACGCCGGTGGCCCCGGTGATGTCGGGGTTGCCGTGGTACCGGGTGCCTGTCCGCCCGACTGTGCCAGGGCAAGGCTCTGGTGTTCTCCTCCAGAACCCTGACCGGCAGCCGCCTGCCATGCTGGCGCGAGGCATGCGGCAATGACTGCAATGCTCGTGACCCATTTCATCATGTAGGCCCTCTCTTCTTGAACACGATGCCAAAAGGGCCGCAGTCGGCTGCCGGTACAGAGGTGTCATCCCTTACTGTGTGCGGATTTCGACACGCCGGTTCTGCGGTTCGCGAACGCCGTCCGCCGTCTGCACAAGCGGCCGGCTCTCACCGAACGCCTGGACGGAGATGTTGTTCGCCGGGATGCCCTGCCGCTGCAGATAATTGCGAACGGCTTCGGCACGCCGTTTGGACAGACCCTCATTGTACTGGTCCGTGCCGGCGCGGTCCGCGTGGCCTTCCACCTGAATGCTCGGGTTGCCACCCTGGCGGAACTTCTCCACGGCCTGTTGCAGAATGCTGGTGGCCTCCGGCGTCAGCCGTGCGGAGTCAAACTCGAAGAACACCATGAGCGGCGCCTCGACAGGCGGCGGAGGAGGCGGCGGAGGAGGCGGCGGCGGGGGAGGCGGCGGCGGTGCGGGCTCCGGCGCGGGCGGCGGCGGTGCGGGCTCCGGCGCGGGTTCCTGAGCGCCGCCCAGTTTCATGCGGGCGCCGATCAGGAACATGTGGGTCTTGAACTTGCCTTTGACGTCGCCGTTCTCGGGAACGAAGTCGAGCTTGGTCGTTTGCAGGTAGCGGTAATCCGCTGTCAGATCGACCCGGTCGCTGAGCGGCATGCTGAGGCCGCCAATGGCCTGCCACATGAATTCCTTGTCCGCCTTGTCCAGCAGCGGGGCGGCCGCATCGGTGGCGGCAACGTTCTTCATCGAGACCATGCCGTAACCGGCACCGCCACCGGCGGAGAAGGTGAAGCCCCGGAATTCGACGATGTCGAACAGGACGTTGAACATGGCGTTGTAAAGTTTCGTCTTGCCGTCGGGGCTGTCATAGACCCCCGGCGGGGAAGCGCGGCCGGGGTCGGCAATCCAGAGAGAGTCGACCTTCGACTGATGATATCCGATCTCGGCTTCCAGGCGGATCCGCCCCATGTCATAGCCAACGTTGCCCAGCACGGCCCAGCCCAGCTTGGGGTCGACCCTGTAGGCAAAATTGCCGTTGTCATCCCGGTCGAAATCAGCATCGAGGGGACGGGTAAGGCCGCCCTTGATGCCATAATACCACGTGGGACTTGCCGCCCCGTCCTGCGCGAGCGCGGGTGCGGAGACACCGGCCAGGGCCACGATACTCGTTGTCGCAAGAACAAATTTCCGCATCTTGGTTTCCTCAAGACATGTGGAATGGGGAAGACACGCCTGTGCAACAAAAGCGGTCAGTGCGTGGGGTTCAACGATCCATGATTTTGGATGTTCCGGGGGTCGGTTGCTTCATCCTGTTATTGTTTTTTCAAAAAATAATGAGATTTTTGAATGGTATAGCGCTGAAGTTCCGGGGAAAACGCGCTTCCGGTGCTGGCCGGGAAGTCCGGCGCGAACGCGGCTTGACGGCCTGAAACACATTTTCCGACAACGGCTGTGACATATTTGCCGCAGGGGTTTTGCGCACGCGGTTGCACTGGCGGTCAGGCAACAACCGTCACGTAAGCGATGATGAAGCCGACAATGACGAGGGCGATCCCCGTGAACAGTACATAGCGCTGCACGCCGAGGATCCGGCCCTGGCTCGCCTGGGTGGCGGGGATCCCGGGCTCCGCGTCCTTCCTGGGGTTGCCGGTTCGGTGTGGCTCGTCATATTCCGGCGCACGGGTCATGGCCAACGTTCCTTGCAATTGAGAAAAGGGCAAGCCGCTGCATGGCGATGGCAACGCCGATCGGGGAACAGCGATGCGACACCGGAGGGAACGCCGGTCAAGGAAGAGGGGTTCCGTTTTTCAGGTGGGTGCGCCTTCACGGAAACGCTCCGGCGGCCTGCCCTTTTTGATTTGCGAAAGAACGGAAAAGCGGCGGGTCGGACTCTAGAAAATACGGAGGATCGAGCGCCACACCAGCCTGCGCACCGCGGGGCTTCTGGCGAAAACGATCCCGGCGACAACCGCGATGCCCAGCGTTGGCACCGGGAAGCGGCGAATGAAGTTGCTGGCCGTGCTCATGACGCTCAGGCCGCCGAGCATTCCCTGATCTTCGGCCGTATCGGTTTTCTGCTCGGCGAGCTGCCGTTCAACCAGCCGGGAGCGGATGAACTGCACCAACGCCAGAACGCCGATGATCGAGAGGAAGATCAGCAGCGCGGCCATGATCCATGAGGCGGTCACCACGCCCGTCTCGGCGGCAATTGTGCGGTACAGGGCCGAGAAGATCAGCCCTATACCCACAAGTCCCAGAACGATGGCGATGACAAGGCCGGCAATGGCGATGCTGATGGACGTCCAGATGCGTCTGGTCATGTGCGTCCCGCGCGGATCAGCGACGTATCAGCATGCCGAGGAGAAACCCGATGCCGGCGGCAATGGCGATGCTTGCGATGGGTCGTTCCTCGACCTGATGGCTGACCCGCTCCAGCCCCTCGCGGCTGGCGCTGCGGGTGGTATCCATCATGCGGCGCGCGGCGTCGCCGAGGGTCTCGGCGGCGGCGGTCATGTTGCGACGGAGCTCCGCCCCGGTGGCGCCGGCCAGATTGGCCGCATCTTCCTTGAGGCGGGCGGCGTGGGCGGCCATGTCGCCGCCTTCCGGTAGGGTGTCCCGAGTTGCCATGAAGAGCTCCTGCACTGTTGAGCGATTAAATTCTGTCGTTGTTAGAACGCGATGAACGATTGACCGGTTCCCGCTCCGTTTGCGGACCAGGAACTGGGGAGGGGGGCACTCGTTGGTCGGAAATTCGCGCGGCACCCGGTCTGCGATCCGCCGTGCCGTTGCTCTGTTCACTCTGACCGACCAAGGGAGAACCAACATGCGGTGTCCCCTGCTTGTTGTATCGGCGGCCTGCATCCTTGCGGGTGCTCCGGCCGCCATGGCGCAGGTCGCTGAGGAAACCATTGCCCCGCCGCCAGGCGCCGGGGGCGGCCTCCGTCAGGAGGCGCCGCTGCCGGAAAATCCTGCCCCGGGGGATGCCCGGGATTATCAGGCGCCGGCAGAAACGCAGCCCGGCATGTCGGACTCGCTTCCCGGCATTCCGGCGACGCCGCCCGGCGCGGTCGAGACGCCGTCGCGTCCTCCGGTGCAGGACCCGGCCGATGTCGCGCCGTCAGCCGGCGCGCCTGCACTGGCGGATCAGGAGACGGTCAACGCCTATCTGGAGAAGGAAGGCAGCGCGCGCCGCGATCTGGTGGGCCGGCCCGTGGCCACCCCGTCGGGCGAGATCGTGGGCAAGATCTCGGAGTTCGTCGTCAGGAGCGGCGTCGATTATGCCCACCTGTCCCTCCAGCGCACGGCGGACAGCGCGCCGCGCGAGGTGGTGGTGTCGCTGGACAGGCTGCACGTGGCCAGCGGCAGTGAGGCGGTCCTGATCGATGTGAAGGATCGGCGGGAGCTGGAGGATCTGCCCCGCTACGATCCGGGCAATTTCCAGACCGTGCGCTGAGGCAGTTGAGGCAGATGCGCGCCGAGCCGGATGTGCGCTGACTCAGCGTCTCAAGATCATTTCGGACAAAAAAAGATCCCGGCCGCGACTGTAATGGGGCGGGTCGTGCGCGCGGCCGGGAAGGGGGGTCTGCAAGGGCTCAAAGGCAGGATGTCGTCCTTGCAGAGACCACAACGCCCACCTGCATAGGTGGTTCCCGCTTGAATCAGCTTTTTGGTGAGTTGCCGGAGGGCCAATCAACTCCTGCGGTTCATCAGGCTTCGGGGGACGGGAAGCGCCGGTGGCGGCGCAAGACGGGAGCTGCACGCACGAAGCTAGGCAGGGCCGCTCTGGTGAAACGGCCCTGCCTGGTGTTGCGTCCGGCCAGCAGGCATCTGCTGGCGTCTGATGGGGCGGCGGGGGCTTGTGAAGCAGCCTGTCCGGCAAAGGCGGCAGGGAAGAACCCTTATGCGCCCGATCGATGTGTCCGATCGTGTGTGGGCCCGATCGCGGAGACGAGACGTCAGCGCTGCTTCTGGCTGCCACCCTTCTGGCTTTGCTGGCCACCGCCATGGCTCGCTTCGCCGCCCTTGCGTCCGGCTTCCGCTGCGCGCTGGCGATCGTTGGCGAAGTTGCCGCCACTGGCCTGGCCTCCCTTGCGGCCGGCTTCGGAGGCGCGTCCCGGATCGTTGGCAAAGTTGCCGCCGCTGGCCTGGCCGCCCTTGCGTCCGGCTTCCGCTGCGAGCTGCGGGTCTTGCGAGAAGCTCCGCTTCTCGGGAGGCACGCTCTGACCGCCCTTGCTGGCGATTTCACGCTGCTTTTGCTGATCCATGGAGGCAAAGCCGCGATTGGACGTGCCACGGTCTTTGTTCTCGGCCATCGTCATTCTCCCTACTGGATCGGCACGTATGGTACCGATACCCTAACAACGAGGGCAAACCTTGCGCAGTTCCCTTTTTCCCCTGTTCCCCGGCCGAGGGCCGGCGGCTGGAAACCCAATGAATCCGCCGCTTCCAGCGGAAGGACCTGCTGGCGTCGAGATGTGCGCTCCTGGATTTCAGGTGAAACCGGACAACCGGGGCGGCGTTAGGCACTGGGTACAGCCAAGGAGACGGATCATGCAGGACAGACGCACAGACATCGAGGCCATCAACGATCTCATCGAGACACTGATCGACAGCGTGAACGGCTATGAAGAGGCCGCCGATGTCGCCAAGGATCCGTCGATCAAGGCGAGCTTCCATCAGCTTGCCCAGGAACGGCGCTCAATCGTGCGGGACTTCCAGAGCCGGGTTTCCATGCGCGGCGGCGAGCCGGAGGAATCGGGTTCGTTTTCGGCGGCGGCCCACCGCAGCTTCATGAACCTGCGCTCGCTGTTCCAGAGCGACACGAAGGCGGCGATTGCGGAGGTGGAGCGGGGAGAGAACATCCTGCGCGAGCATTTCGAGACCGTGCTGACGAACGACCGGCTGGATCCGGAGATGCGGACGTTCATCAACAGCGTCTATGACCGGATCCGCCTGGATCACTCCCGGTGGGACTCGGTGAAGCGGGCTCTTGAGGCTGCGTCCTGAGTCTGTCGCGCCCCATACGAACCGGCCCCGTCCCCGGCTCAGGAGTGTTTCCTGTCCGGGGGCGGGGCTGCTTTCTTTCCCGGCGTGCGAAGTCAGGCCGTCTGGCGCGCGCGCATGGCCTCGCACCAGGCGCGGAGCCGTTCGGCCTGTTCCGGCAGCAGTTCGTCTTTGGCGCCGCCGGTCAATTTCCCGTCCCTCAGCAGGACGGCCGGGGACTGCCCCTCGCAATTGCCCAGATTGGGCCGGTGAATGCGGTAGCCGAGCAGATCCTGAATCTCGGGCGCGAAGGCGCGCGCCACGTCCGGCGGATAGACGAGGAAATTGTTCTCGTAGGATTTGATCCAGCCGAGGCTGTAGCTGACGACCAGCCCCGCGCGCGGCGCTGCGGTGCGGTTCGCCCCGCCGCAGTGGAGGGTCGAGCCCAGATAGACCAGCGCGTCGCCCGGATCGGCGGCCACAGCGATTGACTCTTCCATCGGCAGGACGGCTTCGCCCTGGCGCCTGTGGCTGCCCGGCCAGAGGACGGTGCCGCCGTTCTCCGGCGTGAAGGGGGTAAGCGGCCAGATGACGTTGATCTGGTACTCGATCTCCCCCTTTGGGCCGCCATGCCACATGTCCTGATCGCGGTGCGGCACCTGCAGCGGCTGACCCGGATGCAGCACGATCACCTGTGTCAGGTTCAGCTGCACCCAGTCGCAGTAGGCACCGAGCGCGGCGTCCGCCAGCCTCAGGATAGCGGGATGGGTCGCCAGCGTGTGACTGGTGCGGGACTTGTTGAGAACGGCGCCAACCCGCACCGTCTGCCAGCCATAGAAGTCGCCCTCGCAGAACGGAGTCCGTTCGAGGTACGGGGCCAGTTCCGTGCGGAGGGCGTCAATCGTCGCCTCGGGCACCGCATCACGCAGGATGGTGTAACCCTGCCCGAGAAGCTCTTGCGCGGGGTCGGCAGGGGCCGGGCCGGATTGAACCGGGCCAGATTGAACCGGGCCAGCGTGCATGGTGCCGGACGGCGCTGTCAGGGAAGAGTCCAGTGTCATGTCAGGCAGCCTTTTGCGGACGGGGCGGACAGGTCTGGAGCACGGGTTCGAAGTGCCGGAACTGGGTCCGCAGGTTGTGCAGCGTGTTGGCGGTCAGCCTGAGCCGCATGGCGGCGACCTGTTGTCCGTCTTCCAGTGTGGGCAGGCCGAGCGGCCGGATGTCCCAGTCGTAGCTGAGGAGGCGCGCGAGAAACTTGGCGTGGGTGACAAACACCAGCTCGTTGATTCCCCACAGCGTGCAGAATTCCAGAATGCCGAGGGCAAGGCGCCGCCGGGCCCGCAGCACCACGGCTCCATCGGCCGTCTGGAGCACCGGATTGTACAGCAGGCGGGAGACCTCGAAGACGTTCGGCCCGCGCGGCCAGTCCGCCGCGCACAGGTGGGAGAACAGGCTGTCCATCATGTGCGGCCCGGTGGTCGGCAGGAGCCGCAGGCTGCTGATGACCGCACCGGTGTCCGGGTCCTGGTCGAACAGGTAGTAGGCGTCCGGCGTGTCGAACTGGTCGATTTCCAGGCCGTTCTGGTGCGTCAGCGACCATTTGAAGAAGTCGATGAAAACCTGTTTCCGCAGACGATGCATCTGCTCGACCGCGTCGGCAAAGCGTGCGCGGCCTTGCCAGTTGATGACATGGACCATGGCTGATCCCCTCCGATGGCGCAAAACTGCCGGAAGGATCGCCAGTGCCTGCCCGCCGGTCGATACCGCTGGTCAGGGGTATTGCCCGCGGCAAGCCCGCCCCATGCCGGGGGGCTCAGGAGGGGGCGGTTGGCGTGGTCGGCGGCAACCCGGCCGGAGAGGCGAGCGGGAGGCCGCTGCCTTGCAGAATATCGGCAAAGGCCAGCTCCCCGTCGAACAGGGCGCGCACCACCGCCTCCACCCGGGAGGAGACGCCGTAGCGGTGCTTGGCGAGTTCGATGTGCATGTGAACGGTCTGCTGGCTGAGCGCCAGCAATTGCCCGATGGACCAGTCCGACTTGCCGCGTGCCGCAAGCGCAAGGCACTGGCGCTGGCGGTCGGTCAGGTGCACCGCATGGGCCGGTCGCTGCGCTGCCCGCCCGGCCAGCTTGAGCGCCGCATCGAACGCGTAGACGCCGATGTAATGGGCGGCCGGAAAGCAGGCCGGGTCCACCGCGCCGGCGTCATAGGCGAATGAGCAGGAACCGGAGATATGGCCGGGCACGTGGATGGGCACCGTGTAGCCATGGGTCAGGCCGACGGCGCGCGCCTCTTCCAGGATAAGCTGCTGGCGCCGGGTCAGCTCGATATGGCGGGGAATGTCGTCCCAGACGAAGGGGAGGGCCAGCCGCTGGGCCGTGAGCAGGACCGGATCGTCGGCGAAGTAGCGGTGCCTGGCGGCGTGCGCCTTCCAGTCAGACGGGTAGTTGATGATCTTGACCGTCCCCTGGGGCGGTGCCAGCAGGTCGACATGGCTGACGATGGCGTAGTGGCGGAAGCCGAACTCCTGCAACACCTGCGCGATGAGCCGCTCAAGGTCCTGCTCCGTGCGGGCAGCCCGGACATCCTCAAGAAACCCGCAGATCCGCGCGTAATAGTCCATGCCCACCTCCTGTCGCAAGGCGGGCGGACCGGTCG